>PPYE01293061.1_pt1 | contig 293017 bp, 238 predicted proteins | sample 1559881 | NCBI WGS metagenome assembly PPYE01 (sample SAMN08240022, study PRJNA423297) | Human gut metagenome, whole genome shotgun sequencing project. | reverse complement strand
TGAGCGGAAAACGAGACTCGAACTCGCGACCCTAACCTTGGCAAGGTTATGCTCTACCAACTGAGCTATTTCCGCATTTTTTCGTTTGCGGTTGCAAAGGTAGGGATTTTCCGTAAACATGCAAACATTCTGCCTACTTTTTTCACAGAAATCTGTTCACTTTGCACCTACCGCAAAACAATCATTTTGATTATCAACTCATTCGGTCACGATAATCTTCATAAGAAAATTGCTTGTATATTTCAGCTTTCCCCTCTTTTGTCCAAATGGCAATGGCAGGATGATGAATTCCGTTAAACATATTTGTCTTGACCATCGTATAATGAATCATATCTTCGAACACGATACGCTCTCCGATTTGCAACTCGTGATCGAAGCTCCACAGTCCCATATAATCACCGCTCAAACAGGAATTTCCTCCGAGACGATAAATATATTTTCCTTCATTTCCCATCTCTGCACCACGCACGGCAGGTTGATATGGCATTTCCAGACAATCCGGCATGTGGCAAGTGAAACTAACATTCAAAATAGCCGTCTTGATACCACGACTTTCCACAATATCCACCACTTCGGAAGTCAGCACTCCCGTCTGCCAGGTAAAGGCCGAACCGGGCTCCAGGATAATGCGCAAATGAGGATAGCGTGCTTTTAATCCTTGCAATAGTCTTATCAAATGTTCGGTATCATAATCCTTACGAGTCATCAGGTGTCCACCACCCAGATTCAACCATTTAATCTGTGGAAACCAATGGGCAAATTTAGCTTCAAGATGTTCCAATGTACGTTCCAGCTCATAAGAAGAAGATTCACAGTGACAATGACAATGAAAGCCTTCAATACCTTGCGGTAATGCTTCGGGCAACAAATCGGCTGTTATCCCAAAACGTGTGCCGGGTGCACATGGATTATAAAGTTCGGTTTCCACTTCCGAATATTCAGGATTTACGCGGATACCACAAGAGATGCCACTTCCTTCTGCAACCACCATCGGATAGAAGCGTTCAAACTGCTGCATTGAGTTGAATGTGATATGACTGCTGCAACGCATGATTTCCGGGAAATCCTGTTCCGTATAAGCAGGAGAATATGTATGCGCCTTGCTGCCGAACTCTTCCAATGCCAAACGGGCTTCATACACCGAACTTGCCGTAGAATGATCTATATATTCACGGAATATGGGGAAAGAACGCCACATGGCAAATGACTTGAAAGCAAGAATAATCTCCACTCCCGCCCTGTCGGCCACGCTTTTTATCAAACACAGGTTCTTTCTTAAAAGCTCTTCTTCCATGATGTAACAAGGAGAAGGGAACTGATTAAAATCTATCATATATAAATTATTATCTAAAATAACGCCTTACGAACGTGGATGCAAAAATACAAATTCAAAAGCAAAGAGGGATTGTTTTATTTTTAATTAAGATATTGGTTTTCGCGAACTTTTTCTTATTTTTACACCTTTATAATCTATAAGTAGTTATATCATCCTAAATACCTGATTGAATATGAATAAAGATTTAAGAAAAGTAGTGATCCTGCTGGCACATCCAAACATGAAAGGATCTCAAGCAAACAAGGCATTAATTGATGCCGTTGGTGACATTGAAGGAGTAGCCGTATTCAACCTTTACGAATTATCGCCTGACATCGCTTTCAATGTAGACGAATGGAGTAAAATCATCTCTGATGCCTCTGCTGTGATCTATCAGTTTCCTTTCTACTGGATGTCTGCACCGTCATTACTAAAGAAATGGCAGGATGAAGTCTTTACTTTCCTATCCAAGACTCCGGCAGTCGCCGGTAAACCGCTGACAGTGGTAACAACTACCGGGTCCGAATTCGATGCTTACCGCAGCGGAGGAAGGAATGGTTTCACTACGGACGAACTTTTACGCCCTTATCAGGGCAGTGCTATCCATTCAGGTATGGTGTGGCAGACTCCTATCGTTGTTTATGGAATGGGAACAGCGGATGCGGGAAAGAATATCGCTGAAGGAGCAAATACATACAGACAGCGGGTAGAGATGCTGGTCAATAGCAGTAACGCCGGAAATAATTGGTAAGACTATGAAAAGCGTAGCTTTAGATTAGATAAAGCTACGCTTTACAGACGCTAAAGCATAGCTTTAGGTATGGTTTTAGGTATAGTCTTATTTCGGTATGAAAGCAACTTCTCCAACCTAGTTTTATCTCCGGAATTTGTTATCTTTAATCGGCAAGTTTAAAACTTACGGGAATAGCATATTTAACCTTCACCGGTTTATCCATCTGTGTCCCCGGTTTCCACTTCGGCATAAGCCTGATAACACGGATAGCTTCTTTATCCAAATAAGGATCAATGCTTTTGAGGATAGTCAGATTGGTTACAGAGCCATTCTTATCAACCACAACTCCTACAATCACCCTCCCCTGTATGCCATTTTTGCGAGCTATTTCCGGATACTGAATATTCTTCTTAATGAAATCAAGCATAGCGCGTACACCTCCTGGAAATTCCGGCATAACCTCCACCATATCATAAACCAGTTCTTCCACCTGTTCCCCAACCGTCTGATGAGTGTTGTCCTGCTTCATTGTCAACAATCCTTCGGGTAAAGGCGTTCTTTTTGCCTCTTTCCATTCCTTCTCATTGTCCGACAATCTAAATTCAGCCATCATCAAGACAGGTTTCCTGTTGATGGTCACCTCGTAAAAATAACGGTAACGTCCGGCTTTATTCGGATGCACATCCGGATAAAGCGAAGCCCTTATCTCCCGTTCTCTCTTATCCTGTATAACATAAGCTATGCTAACAAAAGCGGTATTCATAGGCAATTCCCGCCAGATCCCCTTTTCATCTTCAAAAGTAACATAATAATGTTCTCCACATTCTATTGTTCCACCGCTGTAGTTATTGAGAATGAATGTTACCTGTTCTGCAGCTGTAGAATAAACCGGATATTCGGGACGGATATAAATACCGTTTATATGGTTCACACCCACTTTTTGATTGATAATCGGCTCTGTCACACCACTAAATTGAAAAGCAGGCGAGTCCATAATCTTCTCCCGGAATTCTTTTTGTTTTTCGGGAGTATTCACAATCAGACGGATTTCTATATGTCGCAATCCTACACCATATCCCGTTACATTCCTTTTTATATTCTCATATCCCGACTCTTCCATTTTCTTATTTAACTCCTTCTGGATAGCGAGCAACTGGGTTTGCGAGTAATTACTACCACCCATAAGTTCCAGCCTGAAATTCTTACTTCCGGAAGCCTTTTCCAATATCTGCCGTGCTTTGACTGTATCTCCTGTGACCTGAAAAACAAGAGTAGCTTTATCAAAATAGATACCTTCAATAAAGTCGGGGCAGTTGGGAGTTTCCAAAGACAACCCGGCTATATGAGGTTCATTACCATAAACCTTACCCAGTGTATCCAATATTTCCATACCCTCCGACTGGTCATAGAACTGTTCTGTACTGTCATTTTCAGTTTTGCATGTTTCTACATGGTTTGTCTTGTTTATCCTACAGGATGAAAACAAACACAACAATAAGATAAAATAAAATTTATTCATTATCTTTTTCCTCCTGTTTTTCAGGTTTTTATCATTTACCAACAAAGATAATAATATTACGATTTCATGATACTAATAGATGCCCTAATAATTATACATCATGACAGAAATAATATTATTGCAGAAAAAGTGAGTCAGCACTGCTTATGAAAAGAAAAAGATACTCCGAAAAGAGTGACGCTATCCCACCAACATAGTGACGGTATATGCTTAGGATAGCGTCACTATTCCAGGCATATACCGTCACTATGTTTAAACCGGATATTCGGGCTGTTATTTCTAGTTTCCGCGCTGTGTAGGCAGGGTAAATTCTTGCGAATCACAAATCACTCCATTCTCGTCCGCCACTGCGACACAGAATGTCACTTCACCGTCTTTCAATTTTTCACCTGCATGAATGGAAGCGGTATAACGGATGCCTTCACCCGGAAGAATTTCCTCCACCATCACGGAAGGAGAAATGCCGAGATGCTTCACCTTCCCCACCGTTTCTACCACAGGAACTACATTATAAACAGGATTTCTCCCTTCATTCATAATCTCAAAGATTATCTTGCTATTTTCTCCCGCATCAATCACATGACTGCGATTATCATCTATAAAACGGATCTTGCGCAACTTCAGTTGAGAAATAGGCTGTTGCACTTGCGGCTGTTTCTTATACTTTTGCACACGCACTTCCCGTACTTCAGGAATATACGCATCTTCCTCTATTTGCTCTTGCCTCGGCGCCGTCAACGCGTTTCCAATAGCCGCACCGGCAATGGTTCCCACAATATTCCCAATAGCAGAACCACGGTAACCGCCCCTCCAGCCATGATTATTATCTCCGATAAGTCCGCCTATCGAACTTCCCAGACTACCTCCGATAGAAGCACCTGCCATGATAGCTCCCGGATTTCCCATACGCCCCGACGCACATCCACTCACAATCAAAGCGGAAAGCAAAATTACTGTTAGTTGTTTCTTCATGAGTCTCTCTATTTAGTGTTATTATTTATTCTACCACTTTAAAACGAGCGAAACGTAATAATAGTTGTTTGTCTCCCGCATTTTTAAAATGAATAGTTGCTTTCGCATTGTCTCCCGTTCCTTCTACTTTAATCACTTCACCCAATCCGAAACGTTCGTGCTCTATCATCTGTCCGGCCTGTACTCCTGCTACCGATGGCGAAGTGGAAGAGGTTGCCTGTGCACCGCTACTTGGGCTAACAGTACTAACTTTCTTCAAATTCCTCGGTACGCTGGAAGCAATGATCTGTGCTTTCGGACGTTCACGTTGTTCGGAAGATGTACTTCCGAAAGGGGCACGCGACGGAGAAGCTGAACGGGTGAATCCTCCTTCAATCTCTCTACGGAAACGTCCTGCACCTTCATCGACAGCACGGCTCACTCCTGCCTCATGCGGCAATTGCAAGTAATGAACATCGATATCACGCAAGAAACGACTGGGGCTTCCAAATTCCATCTTTCCATAACGGAAACGGGTTTTGGCAAAAGACAGATAACAATGTTCCTCCGCACGAGTAATAGCTACATAGAACAAACGACGTTCTTCTTCCAGTGCCCGGGGAGAATCTCCTACCATCCCACTGGGAAACAGGTTTTCTTCCAGACCGACCACAAATACATTCTTAAACTCCAATCCTTTAGCCGAATGAACTGTCATCAACGTTATCTTTTCCCCATCATCCGCCTTGTCGGAATCCTGATCGGTAAGCAATGCAATCTCCGAAAGGAAATCGGTAAGAGACACATTCGGATTACCCTCCTCCTGCCGCAAAGCGCAGAAGTCATTCATTCCATTCACCAACTCTTCTATATTTTCCTTACGGCTTAGATTCTCGGGGGATGTGTCCTGACAAACATCGTTGATAATGCCGGACTGACGGATGATATTCGTTCCTATTTCATAAGCGTTCTTATCTGCCTGATCGACAATGAAACCTTCTATCAATTCACGAAAGCCTTGCAGTTTTGCATGCGTTCCTTTATTTATATCCAGTCCGTAACTCAATGGTTCACAGAGTGCCGCCCAAAGACTTACGCCATGATCGGTAGCCGCCGATATAATCTTCCCGACTGTCGTATCTCCAATACCACGAGCCGGATAATTAATGATTCGCTTGAATGCTTCTTCATCATTCGGATTCACTACCAAACGGAAATAAGCAATCACATCTTTTATCTCTTTTCGCTGGTAGAACGAAAGTCCTCCGTAAATCTTATAAGGTATACTCCGTTTCCGAAGAGCCTCTTCAAAAATACGGCTTTGTGCATTCGTACGATACAGGATGGCAAAATCAGCATATCCGTAGCGATACTCCCGTCGTAGCTCTGCAATCTTATTAGCTACAATATCTCCCTCTTCCACATCGCTATACGCCTGAAATACGCCGATAGGTTCCCCCTTTTCTTTCTCCGAAAACACGGCTTTCCGTATCTGGCGTTCATTCTTCTCAATCAAGCTATTGGCAGCACAAACAATGGTTTGTGTGGAACGATAATTCTGCTCCAGTTTAAAAACTTTCGTATTGGGGTAGATTTTTGTAAAATAGAGAATATTGTCAATATCCGCCCCACGGAAAGAATAGATACTTTGCGCATCGTCTCCCACTACACAGACCCGTTGATTTTCTTTAGTCAGTTGTAGAACAATGCTATGCTGCGCATAATTCGTATCCTGATACTCGTCCACCAATACATAACGGAACTGATCGCGATAACGTGCCAGCACTTCCGGAAAGTCACGAAACAGAATATAGGTATATACCAATAAATCATCAAAATCCATCGCTCCCGCCTGACGGCATCTGTCCCAATAACGAGTATAGATATCACGGATAGCAGGCATCTTGGCAGCCATATCTCCTTCGTAAGCCTCTTTATTGGCAGCGTATCCCGTAGGAGTGACCAAATGGTTTTTGGCATTGGAGATGCGTGCCTGCACTACTCCCGGTTTATAAGTTTTCTCGTCCAATCCCATCTCTTTGATGATGGAACGAAGCAGGCTCTTACTATCAGCCGTATCATAGATGGTGAACTGGGAAGTGAACCCGATAAATGTTGCTTCGGCACGAAGAATCCGTGAGAAGATGGAATGGAAAGTCCCCATCCACAAATAACGTGCCCTTTCCATACCTACCTGACGGGCAATACGCTCTTTCATCTCGCGCGCCGCCTTATTCGTAAAGGTCAGTGCAAGGATATTCCACGGATTGTAGCCGTTCTCCTGTTCCAGCAAGTAAGCGATTTTATAAGTCAATACACGCGTCTTCCCCGAACCTGCACCGGCTATCACCAGCGAAGGACCGTCATTATAAGTCACTGCAGCACACTGACTCTCGTTCAATTCATCTATATAATTGGTATTCATAACAGCATTATAAAAACAATGTGGATTTTTAACAAACCCTTGGCATTCAAATTTGTTCTCAATACAAAAGTATAATATTCATTCGAGAATGAAGGTATTTTTATGAATTTTCATCACTAACTATTTTAACCTAACACCAAAAAGCAATGAAAAGAAGTATATTTTTATCGATTATTTTGAGTTTGTTTCTGGTCGCCTGCATTCCACAGGCAATGGCACAAAAGCAGAGCCGCCTGGAAAAGCTGCTAAGGTATCTGAACGATAATGACGCCGACAAATGGCAGAAAAACCGTGATAAGATAGATGACGAGACACAAACCTATTATGCCGAGGAACTGGCATTATTGGATGTGCTCAACGGATTGTGGAACGAGCAAAGCGAACAGGCTGCCACCAACTATTTCGGATGCTACGAAAGGGCAACGAAAGCTTATTTTCCCAATATCTGTGAAGAAGAGAAAATACAACTTTCCAACGTACAAAACAAAGCAGAACTGGCCGTTATCTCCATTCTGGATGCTTCGAAAGATCAAATTCCTTTTAGCAAGACGTTGATGGACAGTATCCAGTCAAGCGGTTATCCGGGAGATTCTGCCATCTTGCAAAAGGTGCGGGACATCCGTGAAATGGCTTTACTGGAAGGTATGCTGAAAACACCTACGCTGAATATTTATCAAACGTACATCACGGAATATCCGAACGGCAAATTTATCTCTCAAATCAACACTGCGGAAAACAAACGGCTTTACCAGATTGTAAAGAGTAATCCGACATCAGCGAATTTCAAGGCATTTTTTGATAACGCCAACATGCAGAAATTCTTCACGGATAAAGATACGCGTCCATTCCTTCCGGAAGTTCGCGCGTTATACGATGATTTTCTGTTTCAAGGAATCGACAGCCTCCGGGAGAAAGGAAACGCAACAGCCATCCGGCAGATTATTGACGAGTATAAGCAATCACCTTACCTGACTTCTACAGCACGTACTCATCTGGACGACCTTGAATATCTTAGTGAAAAAGCTGATTTTGAGCTTTTAAAAGCTGCCATTGTCAATTCCGAATCTTTGAGTATGCTGCAGGATTTTCTTTGCACACACAGGTATAAGGAATTTCGTGACCAGGCCAATGCACTACGGACACCGTTTATTCTGCAAACAATCATATCCACTCCTACTTCTGTGAAATACTATAATGGAGGACGATTGATTAAGTCTGCGGAAAATGACAGTACGGGAAATACCTCGACCACTTATTCGTATGATGATAAGGGGCAGCTCATTTCTACATTGTCGCTTACCGTAAAGAACGGTCAGCCAAGCAATGAAATACAAACGAACAGATTATACGATCCGCAAGGTCACTGCATCTTTGAAGTGCAAACGAATCCGAAAACCAAAACGGATCTCTACCGACGGACACGCCGTATCGGTACGGACGGAAGTATCGAGAGTGATTCGCTCAAGTATACAGATGGAAGAGTCATCATAAGTTCCTATAATAAACAGGGGTTATTGACCGAAACCAAAGAGTATAATAAGAATGGAGAACTTCAGGCGTACACCGCAAACAAATATGATGATAAAGGCAGATTGATTTCATCCCAACATCAAAACCTGCTTTTTGCCAATTCTTCGGATCAGATTATTTCACAAAAAGATGCTTATGAATACGATAAATACGGTTATCTGACACAAATCGTTTACCAACGGATTTTAGGCAATAACCAGAAAACATCGGGATGCCTGACCTGCCTGTACGATAAATACGGAAACCAGATCGATAGCAATTCTTATTATGAATATGATAATACGGGCCAATGGATCTGCCGGACCGACCGTGAGCATCCGAAAGAAGTGGAACGCATACAGTACATTTACAAATAAAGTAAGATGCTGTGAACATTTTGCAAAGGGCTTCTGTTATTATAGTATAACAAGCCAATTAAAACTTGTAACATTATGAATACTATATTAATGTCTTTAATTATGATGACCATGACTTACGAAATGCCTAAACTTCCTTACGCTAACAATGCGTTGGAACCTGTAATCAGTCAGCAAACAATAGATTTCCATTACGGAAAACATCTACAAACGTATGTAAATAATCTGAATAGCCTCGTGCCCGGAACAGAATATGAAGGTAAAACGGTAGAAGAAATCGTTGCAGCCGCACCGGATGGAGCTATATTCAATAACGCCGGACAAGTATTGAACCACAACCTGTACTTCCTGCAATTTGCCCCGAAACCTTCAAAGAAGGAGCCGGCCGGTAAACTGGGAGAAGCCATCAAACGTGACTTTGGCAGCTTTGAAAACTTCAAGAAAGAATTCAATGCAGCAGCAGTCGGATTGTTTGGTTCAGGATGGGCTTGGCTATCCGTAGATAAAGACGGTAAACTGAAAATCACTAAAGAGGGGAACGGCAGCAATCCGGTACGTGCCGGTTTGAAACCACTTCTTGGATTTGACGTTTGGGAACACTCCTATTATCTGGATTACCAGAACCGCCGTGCCGACCACGTAAACGCCCTGTGGGATATCATCGACTGGGATGTGGTTGAAAAAAGAATGTAATCAAATTTACAAGCTAAACTATACTTATGGAAAAGGTCGTTGTGTTTTTCACAGCGACCTTTTTTACAGATTAAAAAGAAACAGACTTTTATTGTATATCAGATGCATTAGTTGTATTTTTGCAACTCATAAAACAACATAACAAACAATTATGATACTGTATAAAAGAAAAAAAATACGATTTATTGTCTCCATTGCTGTACTCCTTTTCCTCCCCCTTTTCGGCAATGCTGCCACCACAGAAGAATCTGAGGAAGAAATCCTGTTTATCACCTCTTATAATTCTGACACTAAATATACCTACGATAACATCAGCACATTTATAGAGACCTACACCCAATTGGGAGGAAGATATTCGACCATGGTAGAAAATATGAATGCAACAGACTTAACGCAGGCGCATCAATGGAAAAAAACATTGACCGATATTCTGGACAAACATCCGAAAGCCAAATTAGTTATTCTCCTGGGTGGTGAAGCATGGAGCAGTTTCCTCCATCTCGAAGATGAAAAGTACAAGCAGCTTCCTGTTTTCTGTGCAATGGCATCACGCAACGGAATACGTATTCCGGAGGATTCGACCGACATCCGAAGCTATAATCCCGAAAGCATTAACTTAATGGAACGCATGAAGGAATACAACGTAAGATATTGTAGCACATACGAATATGACATTAAAAAAGATATTGAAATGATACAGGATTTCTATCCGGAAACAGAACACCTTGTATTTGTATCGGATAACACATACAACGGACTTGCCGAACTGGCATGGTTCAAGAAAAACCTGCAACATTTCCCACAGTTGTCTATCACCTACGTCGATGGCCGCATCCATACACTCGATATGGCTGCCAGTCAATTGCGCAATCTTCCCAGAAACACAGTCATGTTGCTTGGCATCTGGAGAATCGATAACCGGGGTATTACTTACATGAATAACTCCGTTTATGCTTTTTCCAAAGCCAATCCTCTCCTGCCTATGTTCAGCATGACTTCCACTGCAATAGGTTACTGGGCTATCGGAGGATATGTCCCGCAATATGAAGGAGTGGGACAAAGCATGGGAGAATATGCCTACCGCTTTTTAGACCAGAAGGAAACTGATATCAGCAGTATCAATATCTTACCCAACAGATATAAATTTGATGCGAAGAAACTAAAGGAATGGGGATTTGAAAACAAGAAGTTACCTGTTAACTCAATGGTAATCAATCAGCCCATCCCATTCTTTGTGGCCTATAAGACAGAAGTACAATTCATCCTGATTATATTTCTCGTATTAGTAGGAAGTCTAATGATTTCGCTGTATTACTATTACCGGACTAAAATCCTGAAGAATCACCTTGAAAGAACTACGAAACAACTACGGGAAGATAAAAAGAAGTTGGAAGAGTCTGAAGTCGAATTGCGTGATGCTAAAGAGCGCGCCGAAGAAGCTAACCAACTGAAAAGTGCCTTTGTTTCGAATATGAGCCACGAGATACGGACTCCGCTAAATGCTATTGTCGGTTTCTCCAGTCTGATTATCGGTTCGGTAGAGCAGAATAACGAACTGAAAGAATACGCAGATATTGTCCAGACCAACTCCAATCTGTTGCTCCAACTGATTAGTGATGTACTGGATATATCACGCCTGGAATCAGGAAAACTGCAATTCAACTATGAATGGTGTGAGCTGGTGAACCATTGCCAGAATATGATTACTCTGACCAACCGGAACAAGACAATGGATGTAGACATTAAACTGCAAATGCCTAAAGAGCCTTACATGCTCTACACAGATCCCTTGCGCCTGCAGCAGATTATTATCAATCTGCTGAACAATGCCTTGAAATTCACTCCTGCCGGAGGAAGTATTACGCTGGATTATGAAGTGGACGAAAAAAAGCAATGTATGCTGTTCTCGGTAACTGATACCGGCACCGGAATCCCCGAAGATAAACAGGAGCTGGTATTCCAACGTTTCGAAAAGCTGAACGAGTTCGTACAGGGTACAGGATTGGGACTGGCTATCTGCAAACTGACCATCCAATATATGGGAGGTGATATCTGGATTGACAAGAATTACAAAAATGGCGCCCGATTTATCTTTTCTCATCCTATCAAAAAACAGGAATCAACAGAAAAATGAAAAAAAATCGAATGATTTAGTGTTTTTCTGTTTCTTTTTCACTTACTTTGTCCCCGTAAAGACAAAGGGGTGCCCCATGAGGGGCTGAGATTATACCCTAGGAACCTGAGGCAGTTAGTACTGACGTAGGGATTGTGTTTCTTCTTATCGCCTTTCCATTCAAGCACGCTCTTTGTATTTACTTTCAACTTATTTATTCTGATAGGACAATGAAAGTACAAGTGAACAACAAAGAGGTGGAAATTACTCCCGACTCTACCCTTACACAACTGACAGCACAGCTCGAACTTCCGGTTCAAGGCATTGCTATCGCCGTAAACAACAAAATGATTCCCCGTACCGAATGGGAGGGTTTCATATTGCATGAGAACGATAACCTGGTGATTATCAAAGCTGCTTGCGGAGGATAAGGGAATGGTCAGTCTACAATTTATCACGCATCAGACCGAACGGTACTCGTACCTCGAATCGGCACGTATGGCACTCGAAGGCGGGTGCAAATGGATCCAACTACGCATGAAAGAGGCTCCTCTCGAAGAAGTGGAGGCAGTAGCCCTGCAACTGAAACCGCTTTGTAAAGAGCACGAAGCAATTTTGGTTCTGGACGATCACGTTGAACTGGCGCGAAAGCTGGAAGTGGACGGTGTGCATCTGGGCAAAAAGGATATGCCTATCGACCAGGCCCGCCAAATTCTTGGAGAGGCTTTCATTATCGGCGGCACTGCAAATACATTCGAAGATGTTGTACAGCACTATCGTGCCGGTGCCGATTACCTTGGCATCGGTCCTTTCCGGTTTACTACCACTAAAAAGAATTTAAGCCCTGTACTGGGATTGGAAGGCTATTCCTCCATCCTTTCACAGATGAAAGAGGCGAATATCGAAATCCCCGTAGTAGCGATTGGAGGAATCACTTATGAGGATATTCCTGCCATACTTCACACAGGAGTAAACGGGATAGCCCTGTCGGGAACCATTCTCGGAGCGGATAATCCGATAGAAGAAACACGTAGAATCCTGAATCATGCGTAAAGCAATGATGTACAATCAGTAATTTAATTTATAATATATATAGAATGGAAAAGTTAGTAATTGCGGGACGCGAATTTAACTCCCGTCTTTTCCTGGGAACAGGAAAATTCAATTCCAATGAAGTAATGGAACAAGCTATTCTGGCTTCAGGCACGGAAATGGTTACTGTTGCCATGAAACGAATCGACATGGACAACAAAGAGGATGACATGCTGAAACATATTATTCATCCGAATATTCAGCTATTGCCCAATACTTCCGGTGTACGTAATGCAGAAGAGGCTGTTTTTGCAGCACAGTTGGCTCGTGAAGCCTTTGGAACAAACTGGCTGAAACTGGAAATTCACCCGGACCCACGCTATCTGCTCCCTGACTCTATCGAGACACTGAAAGCTACGGAAGAACTGGTAAAACTGGGTTTTATCGTGTTGCCTTATTGTCAGGCTGACCCTGTACTCTGCAAACGTCTGGAAGAAGCGGGCGCAGCTACCGTTATGCCGCTCGGTGCACCAATCGGTACCAATAAAGGATTGCAGACCAAAGAATTCCTGCAAATCATTATCGAACAGGCAGGTATCCCGGTAGTCGTAGATGCGGGTATCGGTGCACCCAGTCATGCTGCCGAAGCAATGGAACTGGGAGCTTCCGCTGTATTAGTTAATACCGCAATAGCCGTTGCCGGAAATCCGGTAGAAATGGCAAAAGCATTCAAAGCGGCTACAGAAGCCGGAAGACAGGCTTACGAAGCAGGATTAGGATTACAAGCCGTCGACTTCGTGGCAGAAGCAAGTTCACCTCTAACGGCTTTTCTTGATTAAAAACGAATAAACTATGGAACAAAAAATAAAATTCCCCCGCTCGCAGAAAGTCTATTTACCCGGTAAACTTTATCCGAATATCCGTGTAGCGATGCGGAAAGTGGAACAAGTGCCCAGTGTCAGCTTTGAAGGCGAAGAAAAGATAGCAACACCGAACCCGGAGATATATGTATATGATACCAGCGGACCGTTCAGCGATGCAGATATGAGCATTGATCTTAAAAAAGGACTGCCCCGTATGCGTGAAGAATGGATTGTAGGCCGTGGTGATGTGGAACAACTTCCCGAAATTACTTCGGAATACGGACAAATGAGAAGGGACGATAAAAGTCTCGATCACTTACGTTTCGAGCACATCGCTCTGCCCTATCGCGCTAAAAAAGGAGAAGCAATCACTCAAATGGCATACGCCAAAAGAGGGATTATCACCCCTGAAATGGAATATGTAGCAATCCGCGAGAACATGAATTGCGAAGAATTGGGAATCAAGACCCACATTACTCCAGAGTTTGTCCGTCAGGAGATTGCAGAGGGACGTGCCGTATTACCGGCCAATATCAACCACCCGGAAGCTGAACCGATGATTATCGGACGCAACTTCCTTGTGAAAATCAATACGAATATCGGAAATTCGGCTACTACCTCAAGCATAGATGAAGAAGTGGAGAAAGCATTGTGGAGCTGCAAATGGGGTGGCGACACCTTGATGGATCTTTCCACAGGAGAAAATATCCATGAAACACGCGAATGGATTATCCGTAATTGTCCCGTACCCGTCGGCACGGTTCCTATTTATCAGGCACTTGAAAAGGTGAACGGCATAGTGGAAGACCTCACCTGGGAAATCTACCGGGATACATTGATTGAACAATGCGAACAAGGTGTAGATTACTTCACCATTCATGCAGGGATCCGCCGCCATAATGTTCATCTTGCCGATAAGCGGTTGTGCGGTATTGTCAGCCGTGGAGGAAGCATAATGAGTAAATGGTGTCTCGTACACGATCAGGAAAGTTTCTTATACAATCACTTTGATGATATTTGTGATATTCTGGCACAATATGATGTAGCCGTTTCTTTAGGCGACGGACTTCGTCCGGGTTCTATCTACGATGCGAACGATGAAGCGCAGTTTGCCGAACTGGATACCATGGGAGAATTAGTGCTTCGTGCCTGGGATAAGAATGTTCAGGCATTTATTGAAGGCCCCGGACACGTTCCGATGCATAAAATCAAAGAGAACATGGAACGTCAGATTGAAAAATGCCATGACGCCCCATTCTATACACTCGGCCCGTTGGTGACGGATATTGCTCCCGGATACGACCATATCACTTCTGCTATCGGTGCCGCACAAATCGGATGGCTGGGTACGGCTATGCTTTGTTATGTCACTCCGAAAGAACACCTTGCCTTACCCGACAAAGAGGATGTACGCGTAGGAGTCATTACCTACAAGATAGCCGCTCATGCCGCTGACCTGGCAAAAGGACACCCGGGTGCACAGGTACGAGACAACGCATTGAGTAAAGCTCGCTATGAGTTCCGCTGGAAAGATCAGTTCGACCTGTCTCTCGACCCGGAGCGGGCGCAGACCTATTTCCGTGCAGGACATCATATCGATGGAGAATATTGTACGATGTGCGGACCTAATTTCTGTGCAATGAGATTGTCACGCGATTTAAAGAAAAGCGCTAAAACCAACAAATAATGAGTGGGGAGAAACAGAAAGTCAGCCCACTGACCGAACCTGCCCTCCCCTCATTTCAATTTTTAATTCTCAATTTAATAAGAATGTTCTCCGACGAATTAGAAAAAATATCCTGGGAAGAGACGACAAAAGCCATCTATTCCAAAACAGATGCCGACGTACGCCGTGCATTGGGTAAAAAAGAGCATCTGGATGTCAACGACTTTATGGCGCTGATTTCACCTGCCGCCACTCCTTATCTGGAAGTGATGGCACGCCTTAGTCAGAAATATACGATGGAACGGTTCGGTAAGACTATCTCCATGTTCGTACCACTCTACCTGACTAATTCATGTACCAACTCCTGTGTCTATTGCGGTTTCCACATCAGCAATCCGATGAAGAGAACGATACTGACAGAGGAAGAGATTGTCAACGAATACAAAGCCATCAAACGACTGGCTCCTTTTGAAAATCTACTGCTCGTAACCGGTGAAAACCCTGCCGCAGCAGGTGTTCCCTACATTGCCCGGGCGCTGGATTTGGCAAAACCTTATTTCAGCAACCTGCAAATTGAAGTAATGCCCCTTAAAGCAGAAGAATATCAGGAACTGACTAATCATGGTCTGAATGGAGTGATCTGTTTTCAAGAGACTTACCATAAAGCAAATTACAAGACATATCATCCGAGAGGCATGAAGTCTAAATTCGAATGGCGTGTAGACGGCTTCGACCGTATGGGACAGGCAGGTGTACATAAGATTGGCATGGGTGTCCTGATCGGTCTGGAAGAATGGCGGACAGACGTAACGATGATGGCTTATCATCTGCGTTATCTGCAGAAGCATTATTGGAAAACAAAATACAGCGTAAATTTCCCGCGTATGCGTCCGTCTGAAAATGGCGGATTCCAACCGAATGTAGTCATGAACGACCGGGAACTGGCTCAACTTACATTCGCGATGCGAATCTTCGACCACGACGTAGATATCTCCTATTCCACCCGTGAAAGTGCAGAAATCCGAAATCACATGGCAACGCTCGGTGTTACAACCATGAGTGCGGAGAGTAAAACTGAACCGGGAGGATATTACAGTTATCCTCAAACCCTAGAACAATTTCACGTAAGTGATGAGCGAAAGGCGGTTGAAGTGGAACGTGACTTGAAGAAACTGGGTCGCGAACCGGTTTGGAAGGATTGGGATCAGTCTTTTGATTTTAAAAGATAGGCAGATGCGGTACGATAGACAAATCATACTTCCCGAAATCGGAGAAGAAGGTCAGAAGAAACTGCAGGAAGCCAAAGTGCTTATTGTAGGTGTGGGAGGGCTAGGCTCTCCCATCGCTCTCTACCTGGCAGGCGCCGGTGTGGGATGTCTCGGACTGGTAGATGACGATTTGGTAAGCATCACTAACCTGCAACGACAAGTTCTCTATTCCGAAAAAGAATTGGGTAAACCGAAAGCTATCTGTGCAGCGGAACGGCTCTCCGCTCTCAACAGCGAGATCAGAATACATCCCTACTCTACCCGGTTGACGAAAGAAAATGCTTATCATATCATTCAGGAATATGATATAGTAGTCGACGGCTGTGATAACTTTGCCACCCGCTACCTGATTAACGATATCTGCATTGAACAGAAAAAGCCATACGTATATGGTGCTATCTGCGGCTTTGAAGGACAGGTTTCTGTATTCAACTATGGAAACCAGAAAAAGAACTACCGGGATCTTTATCCTGATGAAGAAGAAATGCAACGAATGCCTCCTCCGCCCAAAGGTGTGATGGGAGTTACTCCTGCTATTGTAGGAAGCGTTGAAGCTACGGAAGTGCTGAAAATAATCTGTGATTTTGGAGATGTTTTAGCCGGCGAACTATGGACAATCGACCTGCGGACATGGCAATCTAACAAATTTTCACTATAAAGGTTGGTTTCTGACATAGTTAATTAGTAACTTTGCTAAGCAATCCAATTTTAACAAAAGAAATGAAACTAATTGTAGTTACCACCCCTACCTTCTTCGTCGAAGAAGATAAGATTATTACCGCTCTTTTCGAAGAGGGGCTGGATGTCCTACATCTTAGGAAGCCGGAAACTCCGGCTATGTATTCGGAACGGCTATTGACACTTATTCCGGATAAATATCACCGCCGTATCGTCACGCATGAACATTTCTATTTGAAAGAAGAATTTAATCTGATGGGTATCCACCTGAATGCACGTAATCCCAAAGAGCCGCATGATTATTATGGTCACATCAGCTGTTCGTGCCATTCAGTGGAGGAGGTAAAAAACAGAAAGCATTTTTACGACTATGTTTTTATGAGTCCTATTTATGATAGTATCTCTAAAGTGAATTACTATTCAACATATACTGCCGAAGAATTGCGTGAAGCACAAAGAGCCAAAATTATCGATTCGAAAGTGATGGCATTGGGAGGTATCAATGAAGATAATTTGCTGGAGATTAAAGATTTCGGTTTCGGAGGAGCTGTCGTATTAGGAGATCTTTGGAACAAATTCGACGCCTGTCAGGATCAGAACTATTTAGCCGTAATCGAGCACTTTAAAAAGTTGAAAAAGCTATCAGATTAATAAAAAGCCGATAGTAAACTGACTGTACATTCCTATTGTATATCCAATAAAGGAAATGACTTTCTCAATCATAAAATAAAAAAGCCGCCGCGAATTGTCTTCCGCAACGGCTTTCTGTATTTTCGGTGTTTTCTTATCAGAACTTATATCCCACGATAATAGAGAAGTTCATGTTTTTAGGATTACCAACTTTTTCCACATCAACCAGACCAAATTGACCATCCAAGCCTGCAATGATTCTACCAAATTCCAATGCAACTCCTACACCAAGACCTGCATCAAAACGCTTCAAAGCATCATCACCAAAAGTGTCGACTTTACGTTCTGTGTCATTACCTAAGTCAAACTTTGTTTTACCGGCAATACCACAAGCAAAATAAGGACCTGCATTCACCACCAGATTAGTATTATCTGCTACATTGAAACGTGCAGCAGCCATTACTGGCAATTCCAAATACATTGCATTAATGCTATTGCCATCTTTCTTTGCACCTTTACTAGTTAAGAATAATGAAGGTTGCAGTGACCATGTATCAGTAAAAGCATATTCAAAACCTCCACCAAGTTTGAATCCAACCTTTGCATTCAGATCAAGATCACCGGTGTAATTACTAAAGTTCATACCTACTTTGGCATTCCAACCTGTAATTTGAGAGAAACCTGCCACTGAAATCAGTGCAAATAAAACAAACAAAACACTCTTCTTCATAATTTTAAAGTTTTAAATTAATACTAAAGGTTTCTATTGACCTCATTGTTTAACAATACAAATGTATAATTGTAATTTGTATTAAACAACTTTTTCGTTAACAAGTGCGCAATTTATAGAGATTATACATAAAAAAAGGGAATTCCCTATTTTTGAGAACTCCCTTTCCTAATTTGTTGATTTGTTTTCTTCTTATTAGAATGCGTAATGGAAACCAATTGAAAGATCTTCACTAGTAAGTTCAAGACCAAAAGAATCTCCAAGCGTATTTATATTTCTACGATATCCCAGGAAACCATACTTGGCAATGAAAGAGAAGTGATCGTTCAATTTAACAGCAATACCCGGTCTAAGTCCCACTTGTCCGGCTTTAGTAGTGTCTCCGTCTTTAACCTTCACGAAGCCGAGAGCAGCAGTTCCGTCCAGAAACAGGCGAACCGCACCGGTTTCACAGTAAGACCAACGAATGTATGGAGCAACAATTACTGAATTTTTTGTTAGTCCACCATTATAATTATGTGAATAATCCAATTCAGCACCCAATGCCCATGTTTCATTAAAGTTGTATCCAACTTCCGGAGCAACTTTAAAAGAAGTAGTGTTGCCTGTGCTGTTACGCCAAACGTTCAAAGATCCGCCTACGTAAATGTCTTGTGCTTTTACAGCGATAGTTGCTAACATTACAACTACCAATAATAAACCCTTTTTCATTTTCTTTGTTTTTTTAAATTAAACGTTAGACCCCAATTCGGTCGATTTCTGGGGTGCAAATGTAAAGCTGTTTTTATGATTAAACAAACATTTAGTTAGTTTTTTATAATAAATACCAAATAAATATTGGATGGTAAACGGACATCAGTACCCAACAGGCATAAAATAAAATAGACTGCAAATACTTTCACAAGTATTTACAGTCTATTTATCAGATAGTTAAGTACCTAACCAGCGTATTTGACTATCCTTCTATTGCTGCCTGCGCCGCCGCCAATCTGGCAATCGGCACTCTGAATGGAGAACAACTAACGTAGTTCAAACCTACCCGGTGACAGAACTTCACTGAAGAAGGCTCACCACCATGTTCACCACAAATACCACATTTCAGATCCGGACGGATAGCACGGCCCTTTTCTGTAGCCATACGTACCAACTGTCCCACGCCATTCTGGTCGAGAACCTGGAACGGGTCTACTTTCAAAATCTTCTTTTCCAGATAAACAGGAAGGAAAGAAGCTATATCATCACGAGAATAACCGAAGGTCATCTGCGTTAAGTCATTTGTACCGAATGAGAAGAACTCGGCAGAAGAAGCGATACGGTCGGCAGTCAAAGCGGCACGCGGAATTTCAATCATTGTACCCACTTTGAAGTCAATGCTATCTCCTACTTCCTCAAACAACTTCTTAGCTTCCGCACGGATTACATTTTCCTGCTCCTTGAATTCATACAAGATACCAGTTAATGGAACCATGATTTCCGGATGAGTTTCCACTCCTTCTTTCTTCAATTCGAGTGCAGCACCCAAGATGGCACGTGTCTGCATCTGTGTAATTTCAGGATAAGTATTTCCCAGACGGCAACCACGGTGACCCAACATCGGGTTATGCTCACACAATGATTCTACACGTTGCTGGATATATTGCAGGCTCACACCCATAGTATCTGCCATTTCCTGCTGTCCCTTCAAATCATGAGGAACGAACTCATGCAAAGGAGGATCGAGCAAACGAACAGTTACCGGGCAACCAGCCATTGCTTTAAAGATGCCCTTAAAGTCTTCTTGTTGATATGGAAGAATCTTAGCCAATGCTTTCCGACGTCCTTCTGCATTTTCCGCCAGGATCATTTCACGCATTGCTTTGATCTTTTCGCCTTCGAAGAACATGTGTTCTGTACGGCAAAGGCCGATACCTACTGCACCGAAGTTACGTGCAACTTCCGCATCATGAGGAGTATCCGCATTGGTACGTACCTGCAAACGAGTATATTTATCAGCCAGTGTCATCAATTCGGCAAAGTCGCCGGAAAGCTCTGCAGCCTTCGTTTCTACCTTACCATTATATACTACACCTGTACTTCCGTTCAAAGAGATATAGTCACCTTCTTTCAGTAGTACACCGTCAATCTCTACCGTACGGTTTTTATAATCAATGTTCAATGCACCTGCACCCGATACGCAGCATTTACCCATACCACGAGCCACAACAGCCGCGTGAGAAGTCATACCGCCACGAGCCGTAAGAATACCTTCGGCCACTGCCATACCGGCCAAGTCTTCCGGAGAAGTTTCGATACGCACCATCACCACACGTTTACCGGCAGCATGCCATTCGGCAGCGTCATCAGCAAAGAATACGATCTGACCGGTTGCAGCACCCGGAGAAGCCGGAAGACCACGGGTCAACACTTTGGCTTTCTTCAAAGCATCCTTATCGAATACAGGGTGGAGCAATTCATCAAGCTTATTCGGTTCCACGCGCATCAAAGCGGTCTTTTCGTCAATCATACCCTGACGGAGCAAGTCCATAGCAATCTTTACCATGGCAGCACCTGTACGCTTACCGTTACGTGTCTGGAGGAACCAGAGTTTACCTTCCTGTACGGTGAACTCCATGTCCTGCATATCTTTATAATGATTTTCCAGTTTAGTCTGGAGAGCATCCAGTTCTTTATAGATTTCCGGCATTGCTTCTTCCATTGAAGGGAATTTCGCAGCACGAACATCTTCGGTAACGCCAGCCAATACAGCCCAACGTTGAGAACCAATCTTAGTGATCTGCTGTGGAGTACGGATACCTGCCACTACATCTTCACCTTGTGCGTTAATCAGGTATTCACCATTGAAAAGGTCTTCGCCTGTACCGGCATCTCGTGAGAAACAAACACCTGTAGCCGATGTATCACCCATATTACCGAACACCATAGCCTGTACATTGACAGCTGTACCCCATTCATCAGGTATACCTTCCATCTTACGATAAAGAATAGCGCGTTCATTCATCCATGAATCAAATACAGCACAGATAGCTCCCCAAAGTTGTTCGTATGCACAAGTCGGGAAATCTTTTCCGGTCTGTTCTTTTACAGCGGCCTTGAATTTCTTTACGAGTTCCTGCAAGTCTTCCACTTTCAACTCGTTATCCAGTTCTACCCCTTTCGCTTTCTTCACCTCTTCGATGATAGCTTCGAACGGGTCAATATCATCTTTATTGGTAGGCTTCATGCCCAACACAACGTCACCGTACATCTGTACAAAACGACGATAAGAGTCCCATGCAAAACGTGCATTACCCGTTTTACGGATAATACCTTCCACCACTTCATCATTCAATCCGAGGTTCAGGATCGTATCCATCATACCCGGCATAGATGCGCGTGCACCGGAACGTACAGATACCAACAAAGGATTTTCAACATCACCGAATTTAGATTTCATCAACGCTTCCACATGAGCGATCGCTTTTACAACTTCATCTTTCAGCAACTCAACCACTTTATCACGTCCTAACGTATTGTATTCCGTACAAACATCTGTAGTTATTGTGAATCCGGGAGGGACAGGAATTCCGATTAAATTCATTTCAGCAAGGTTGGCTCCCTTACCACCGAGCAAATTCTTCATGTCAGCCTTTCCTTCTGCCTGACCATTACCAAAGGTATAAACTCTTTTTTTATCCATAATATTGTGTTTAAAGTTACATTATGACTTTTTTCTGTTCGCAAATCTAAGGATATTTCGCAAACTTGAAAACTTTTTGCGAAAAAACTTTCTATCAAAATGCAATTTCGACATTACAATCCGGAATATTTCTGTATACCCGAATTTTTTCCAAAAAAAATACCTACTTTTGCAAAGTAATTATTAGACTGGTGTAAAAGTGGCAAGAAAGAAAAAAGAGCTTCCCTTATTGGAGAAGGTAACAATCATGGATGTGGCTGCCGAAGGAAAAGCCATAGCAAAAGTAGACGACCTGGTGATTTTTGTTCCCTATGTAGTGCCGGGTGATGTTGTAGACCTGCAAATCAAGCGTAAAAAGAATAAATATGCCGAAGCTGAAGCGGTGAAGTTTCACGAGCTGTCGCTCAATCGCGCTGTTCCTTTCTGCCAACATTATGGCGTATGCGGTGGCTGCAAGTGGCAAGTGCTCCCCTATTCAGAGCAGATCAGATATAAGCAAAAGCAAGTGGAAGATAATTTGAGACGTATCGGAAAGATCGAACTTCTCGAGATTTCTCCGATTCTCGGTTCTGACAAAACGGAGTTTTACAGGAACAAACTGGAATTCACCTTTTCAAATAAGCGCTGGTTGACAAACGAGGAAGTTCGTCAGGACGTGAAATACGATCAGATGAATGCAGTAGGTTTCCACATTCCGGGAGCATTCGACAAAGTACTGGCTATTGAGAAATGCTGGTTACAGGATGATATATCCAACCGTATCCGCAACGCTGTACGTGACTACGCTTACGAACACGATTACTCTTTCATCAATCTGCGCACACAGGAAGGTATGCTGCGGAATATGATTGTACGCACCTCTTCAACTGGCGAACTGATGGTAATCGTCATTTGCAAGATTACGGAAGATCACGAAATGGAACTGTTCAAGCAGTTACTCCAATTCGTAGCGGACTCTTTCCCAGAAATCACTTCTCTTCTATACATTATTAATAATAAGTGCAATGACACAATCAATGATTTGGATGTGCATGTATTTAAAGGGAAAGATCACATCTTTGAAGAAATGGAGGGACTGCGTTTCAAAGTAGGACCGAAATCATTCTATCAGACCAACTCGGAACAGGCTTATAATTTATATAAAGTGGCCCGTGAATTTGCCGGATTAACAGGCAACGAACTGGTATATGACCTCTATACAGGAACGGGAACAATCGCCAACTTCGTATCACGCCAGGCTCGCCAGGTAATCGGTATCGAATATGTGCCGGAAGCTATCGAAGACGCAAAGGTAAATGCAGAAATCAATGATATCAAGAATGCATTGTTTTATGCCGGTGATATGAAGGATATACTGACGCAGGATTTCATCAATCAGCATGGACGCCCGGATGTAATCATTACTGATCCTCCTCGTGCCGGTATGCACCAGGATGTAGTTGATGTCATCTTGTTTGCCGAACCGAAACGGATTGTGTATGTAAGTTGTAATCCTGCTACTCAAGCACGGGATTTGCAATTACTCGATGAGAAATACAAGGTGAAAGCCATTCAACCGGTAGATATGTTCCCTCACACCCACCACGTAGAAAATGTGGTGTTGCTGGAACTTCGATAATCCGTGATGATAATAGAATTTCAAAAGAAAAAAGAAATGGGAAAAAGACCTAGAAGAACTCCTGCTGAAAAAGCACGTGCTCAATATACCAATTATGCAGTGAAAGAACCCATGGAACTAATGGAGTTCCTGGCTACCAAGATGCCGGACGCAAGTCGTACGAAATTAAAATCGTTGTTAAGCAAACGGGTTGTATTTGTTGATAATGTGATAACCACACAATTCAACTTTCCTCTTGAAGCGGGCATGAAAGTGCAAATCAGCAAACAAAAGGGAAAAAAAGAATTTAATAACAGACTGCTGAAAATCGTATATGAGGATGCCTATATCATTGTTGTCGAGAAGATGCAGGGACTTTTATCAGTCAATACAGAAAGACAGAAAGAGCGCACAGCCTATACAATACTTAACGAATACGTGCAACGTTCCGGACGTCAATTCCGTGTGTTTATCGTTCATCGCCTGGACAGGGACACTTCCGGCCTGATGATGTTTGCTAAAGACGAAAAAACACAGCGGACACTACGTGATAACTGGCACGATATCGTGACTGACCGTCGATATGTAGCTGTGGTGGAGGGAAGTATGGAAAAAGATTATGATACAGTCGTTTCCTGGCTGACTGATAAAACGCTTTATGTAAGTTCCAGTGAATATGATGACGGTGGATCAAAATCTATTACCCACTATAAGACCATCAAACGTGCCAACGGATATTCTCTGTTGGAACTCGATTTGGAAACCGGCCGAAAGAATCAGATTCGTGTACACATGCAAGATTTAGGACATCCTATTATCGGTGATGGAAGATATGGAAGAGAAGATGCTCCCAACCCTATCGGACGACTGGCACTCCATGCTTTCAAACTTTGTTTCTATCATCCGGTAACGGGAGATTTGATGGAGTTCGAGACACCTTATCCGGCGGAGTTTAAGAAGTTGTTTCTGAAAAAATAAATTCCTATATTCAAAAATAAAGCCAGAATCATAATCGACTCTGGCTTTATTTTTAATCTTCATTATTATTTTATTGACGCCTCATATAAAATGGCTGTCCATCTATTCTATCTCTAAAATCCTGCCAATTATTATACCATGTTCCACTAAATGTCCTGCCGGTAGCTTCTGCACCCCAAATATAGGCATAAGTGCGGTCACCGTAGAAAAATAATTCCATTGAATTATATCCTCCATCAATCCATCTCCACTCAAAAACCAGATAATTTGGATCACCAGCAGAACCAATCGTTCCTTGATTTCTCGCATTAAATGTCATGAGCGTACCTCTTCCCCAGGTATATGCCCCGAAATCAATTTCTTCATTAGTATACCACTCGCCAGGCAGATTAAATTCTGTCTCTTCTTCACTCTCACACGAAGTAAAGCCAACCAATAAAGTCAGCATCATTAAGATACCTGCATATCTTTTTATCATTTTCATAATTCTCTAGTTTATTGCGTTTATTAATACAAAATTAGCATTTTATATTTACTATACATCACAAGCCACAAGTTTTTTGTACCTTTGCAAAGATAATATTAAATTTTCCACATGAAACTTCTTTGGCTTGATTTAAATAGTTCGTACGCTCATTCTTCGCTGGCATTGCCAGCCTTACATGCCCAGATAGCAAATAATACAGACATTGAATGGTGTACGGTCTCCGCCACTATCAATGAAAATACCGGTAGTGTCGTCAATCAAATCTACCGCCATCAACCGGACATCATTGCAGCTACCAACTGGCTATTTAATCACGAGCAACTCCTGCACATCGTTTCACGCGCAAAAGCGTTACTACCTCACTGCTGTGTTATACTCGGAGGTCCCGAGTTTTTAGGAGATAATGAAGCTTTCTTATATAAGAACAAATTTGTAAGCGGAGTGTTTCGCGGAGAAGGCGAAGAAGTATTTCCTCTATGGTTAAAAGTATGGAATCAGCCAAGAAAAGAATGGAAATCGATCACAGGACTCTGCTATCTGGATGAATCGGAAGCATACCATGACAACGGGCTCGCCCGTGTCATGAACTTTTCCGAATTAGTTCCTCCTGAAGAGAGCCGTTTCTTCAATTGGAGCAAACCCTTTGTGCAATTAGAAACTACCCGCGGATGTTTTAACACCTGTGCCTTTTGTGTCAGTGGAGGTGAAAAACCGGTTCGCACCCTATCTCTTGAAGCAACCCGGAAACGTCTTGACGTGATACACCAACACGGAATCAAGAATGTACGGGTACTGGACCGCACTTTCAATTACAACAACAAACGGGCAAAAGAATTACTAAATCTATTCCGCGAATACCCGGATATCTGTTTTCATCTGGAAATTCATCCTGCACTCCTTTCTGATGAACTCAAACGGGAATTAGCCACCCTTCCTAAAGGACTGCTACACCTGGAAGCCGGAATCCAAAGCCTTCGGGAAAACGTGCTTGAACAAAGCCGGAGAATAGGAAAACTCTCCGATGCTCTGGCCGGACTCAAGTATCTATGTTCCCTTGAAAACATGGAAACTCATGCCGACTTAATAGCAGGACTCCCACTCTACCATCTATCAGAAATTTTCGATGATGTCCGTACTTTAGCAGAGTATGACGCAGGAGAAATCCAACTGGAATCCCTCAAATTACTTCCGGGCACCGAAATGAAAAGAAGAGCGGACGAATTAGGTATACAGTACTCTCCACTCCCTCCATACGAAGTTCTTCAAACTCGTGAAATCACCGTAGATGAACTACAGACAGCACATTATCTGTCCCGCCTGTTAGACGGTTTCTACAATACCCCAACTTGGCGAAGCATCACACGGATACTCATTCTCGAAAACCCTCATTTTATACATGAGTTACTCGATCATTTAGTTCAAACAGATGTGATTGACACCCCTCTTAGCCTGGAAAAAAGAGGATTAATCCTCTATGACTTCTGCAAGAATCATTATCCCGACTACCTGACACAAGTCAGCATTGCATGGATAGAAGCGGGTATGTCATTAAAAAAAGCTCCGGCAGAAAAAGTAAGAACAAAAAGACAGCTACCACCTGAAAGCTGGGAAATAGAATACGGAGCATATCGCGAGAATCTACGATTATGTTTCCTTCCCACCGATGAAGAAGAACATGGTTACTGGTTTGGTTTTGAGTCGGAGATTCAGAAGATACAACCGGTTTTCAAGGCTAAAAAACTATCATAAATAAAAGAAAAGTATTCTCATATTATGTGAAATTATTATTAGTCGCTAATCGTTTAGAGCAGCATTTCCTGTTTTCCACCGTCCATACAATAAACTCTACTAGCACAGTGTATGGACATTCGAAAATATCAATTCAATATTTTTTGCCTATTATTGTTTCCCTTATCCGTAACAGGACAAGAATGGAACAAACAGGATTCATTGAGACTTCAGCAAATGCTGGAATCCGGTCAGGAGATCAAGATAAATAGAAAATTTATCGAAAAAGTAGAGCAAAACATGTACTCTCGAAAACCGTTCGTAGATTTTGATCCCACACTACCGACTTTAAAATCTTCCATGATTTTTTCGAAACCTTCCATTCGCACTTATCAGACATTCCTAAAACCGGGTTCCACCTTTTTACCCACTTACTCCTGGTTAAGAATAAACAAGAATCTTGTGCTGCACAGTAAAAGTAATTTTGCAGAAAATTCCAGTTGCTTTCATATCCAAAGCCAAATAGAATATAATTTATCTCCCAAATGGTCTCTCAACATATATGGCGTACAAAACCTTGATACCCGAAAACACCGGGGCCTCCCTTCCGAAGTGGAACCCACCCAATTGGGTAGTAATGTTGTTCTCAAAATAAATAAAAACTGGAAAATAAAAACAGGGGTACAATACCAATACAATGTCCTCCGCAAAAGATGGGAATGGATACCTCAAATTAGTGTTTCATACGAATGGTAACCCGTGCCGACAATCAGGAATCGAAAAGTTTTAGAAAACAAGAAAGCATATTTTCCATTTATTCTCGTACCTTTGTCATACGATTAAATATGCTATCATAATGAAGAACTTTATCAAGGGATTCCGGTTTACCCCCTCTAATTATCCGGCAGAAGTAGAAGCAAAAATACAGAAATACAGAAAGCAAGGTTATAAACTTCCACCGCGCAAAGTACTCCGTACTCCCGAGCAACTGGAAGGTATCCGGGAAAGTGCCAAGATCAATACTGCACTGCTGGACTATATTTCAGAGAATATCCGGGAAGGCATGTCCACCGAAGAAATTGATGTGCTAGTGTATGATTTCACCACCAGTCACGGTGCCATCCCTGCCCCACTCAACTACGAAGGATTTCCCAAAAGTGTTTGCACCAGCATCAACGATGTAGTGTGTCACGGAATACCCAATAAAAATGAGATTCTGAAAAGCGGAGATATTATCAATGTAGATGTTTCCACCATTTACAAAGGATATTTTTCCGATGCATCCCGTATGTTTATGATTGGAGACGTCAACCTTGATATGCAAAAGTTAGTACAGGTAACCAAAGAATGTATGGAAATAGGAATTGCTGCCGCACAACCCTGGAAACAGCTGGGTGATGTAGGCGCCGCCATCCAGGAACATGCAGAAAAGAACGGATTCAGCGTAGTCCGTGATCTCTGCGGACATGGCGTAGGGATGCAATTCCATGAGGAACCGGACGTAGAACATTTCGGACGCCGGGGCACAGGCATGATGATCGTGCCGGGCATGACCTTCACCATCGAACCCATGATTAATATGGGAACCTACGAAGTGTTTGTAGACGATGCCGACGGATGGACCGTCTGCACCGACGATGGACTGCCTTCCGCCCAATGGGAAAATATGATTCTGATTACTGAAACCGGAAACGAAATTCTGACATATTAATGGAACTGATTCTACTTATTGTTATTGCCGTGTTAATGATAGTCCTACTTGTATTATCACTAACCAAAGGCAACAATCAAACTCAAGCAGAACAATTACAAATAGCCTTGCGTCAGCAAATGCAGGAAAACCGGGAAGAACTGAACCGCAGCATCCGGGAACTTCGCATGGAAATGACGCAAACGCTGAACCAGAATATGCAACAGCTCCAAGATGTTCTGCACAAGAATATGATGACTACCGGAGAACTGCAACGACAGAAATTCGACATGATGGCCCGCCAGCAGGAAGCATTACTGAAATCCACCGAGAAACGACTGGATGACATGCGCCTGATGGTGGAAGAAAAGCTCCAGAAAACCCTGAATGAACGTATCGGTCAATCATTCGAAATCGTCCGTTCGCAACTTGAGAACGTGCAAAAAGGACTGGGAGAAATGAAATCTCTTGCTCAAGATGTCGGCGGACTAAAAAAGGTATTGAGCAACGTAAAGATGAGAGGAACGTTCGGCGAAGTCCAACTGGGTGCACTCTTAGAACAAATGATGAGCCCCGAACAGTACGACGCCAATGTCAAAACCAAAAAGAGCGGAACCGAATTTGTAGAATTTGCCATCAAACTTCCGGGAAAAGATGACGCCAACAGCACCGTCTACCTCCCCATCGACGCCAAATTTCCGAAAGATGTATACGAACAATATTACGATGCATTCGAAGCGGGAGACGCAGCATTGATGGAATCGTCCGGCAAACAATTGGAAAATACAATCAAAAAGATGGCAAAAGACATTCATGATAAGTATGTGGACCCGCCTTTTACCACAGATTTTGCCATCATGTTCCTCCCGTTTGAAAGCATATATGCCGAAGTAATCCGACGCACCAGTCTCATCGAAACACTCCAAAAGGAGTATAAGATTGTAGTTACAGGTCCGACAACATTAGGCGCCATCCTCAACAGTCTTCAGATGGGATTCCGCACGCTTGCTATCCAAAAACGTACCGGAGAAGTCTGGACCGTATTGGGAGCTGTCAAAACAGAATTCAGTAAATTCGGAGGATTACTTGAAAAAGTACAAAAGAACCTGCAAAGCGCCGGTGACCAACTCGAAGAAGTCATGGGAAAACGAACACGTGCCATCGAACGCAAACTGCGGCAAGTGGAACAGTTGCCACACGAAGAAAGCCAAAAGATTCTCCCTATTGACGTAGAGGACGATTTGACAGATTACTAACTGATATTATTTAGGCACGGATTACACGATAAACACGGAAAGAAAATAAACTTATCCGTGCAATTCGTATAATCCGCGCCTAAAAAATTAGAGAGAGTGTTTCGACACACCTCGACACTAAATAGAAAATGCTCTACAACATTTCCATATCACGTTAATCCGCATAACTCCGCAAAGCCAAATTCTTCACCCAAAGAACGAAGATACCCGTCAGAATCAGATTCAATACCAGAGTAAGCACTGAAATAACCAATGCCGGACCACCCAAGTTATATCCCAATGCAATGAAAATGATTCCGGCCCCTACCTCACCACGGGTAAACATACCGATGGAAAGAGCCAGTCGCTCACTTAATTTCCGGTCACGATAGAAGAACATCGGACAAAGCTTTCCTATATTCGACAATAAAGAGACAATCACCACATGAAACATAATCATTCCCCACGACATCATCTCCTGTGATCCCGTTACAGAATAAGAACCTGCATGAGTCTCCGCAAAGTTCACTCCGATAAAATGCGGCATACTCATTCCCACCAGGAACATGAAGAAAAATGAAATCCCGGTAGACACCTTTCGTTCCACAGGTGTGTCATATTCCTTATGTTTCATAATCATACCCAGAACAAATGCCGGCAACAGGACTTCAATATGAATACTTCCCTCGTCCCCATACAATTCTTTACTCCCCAGATACAGTATTTGAGTAGCCAGAAATATAATCACTGAATAAAAGAGGATAGCCTTCCAATCCTGACGCCAATCATACTTATTCAATCTTTGCCAGCCGATCGACAAAAACAAGAACACAATCACCACCACAATAATCAACTGCCAGCGCAGCCCGATCATCATAATCTGAAGAGGAATCATTAAAAGAATCGTATCCAAGTCATCGAAAATTGCCAATACCTGTATCTTCTTATAAATCCAACTGGACTTCAGTCCGATAGCCGCCAACATCGTAAACAGAATACCGGCTGATGTAGGTGCAGCAAAACGGCTTAACAATAAATTCTCCTTCCACGCTTCCCAACTATTCCAAAACTCGGGCGGAAGCAAAATAAACACATAATAAATGGCAATCATAAACCACGGTAAAGCAGCCGTAGCCATGGCTATAAAATAATCTTGAGCGTAACTTTTCCACCGCGTTTTATCAAGGACGAACTCACGGCCTACATTAATCATTATAAAACTAAGACATACATAGAGTAGTACATTCGATATGGATTTAACAGCTCCATACCCATCTCCTGCCATCATCGGCAGGAATTGCGAAACCACGAGCCCCAACATCAGGAAGCCCGAAAAAGACAGAACTTTTCTCATATTTATAGTTGTTTGTTGCTAAAAAGTAATTGCCAAGGAAAGCTCTGCAGACAGAAGGCAATCACCTGGTGTATTAAAAACTAACCGCAAGTCAATTTGTTCAGAACAGATCTCTGAAAAATTGCTTGCAGCAGTATTTTTAATCCAGCTTCAGTACGGCGAGGAAGGCTTTTTGCGGCACTTCCACGTTACCGATTTGTTTCATTCGTTTTTTACCTTTTTTCTGCTTTTCAAGCAGTTTACGTTTACGGCTCACGTCACCACCATAACACTTCGCTGTCACATCCTTACGAACAGCCTTAATCGTTTCACGGGAAATAATCTTAGCCCCGATAGCTGCCTGAATGGCAATATCAAACTGCTGGCGCGGAATAAGCTCTTTCAGCTTCTCACACATCCGGCGTCCCATATCGTAAGCATTGTCAATATGTGTCAAAGTAGAAAGTGCATCCACAGGCTCACCGTTCAACAAAATATCCAGCTTCACCAGCTTCGAAGTACGGAAACCATTCGGATGATAATCAAACGACGCATACCCTTTAGAAATACTCTTCAACTTATCATAAAAGTCAATCACAATTTCTCCCAAAGGCATATTGTAATAGATTTCCACCCGGTTACCGGAGATATATTCCTGTTTAATCAATTCACCGCGTTTACCCAGACAAAGCGTCATAATCGAACCGATATAATCGGTAGTGGTAATAATAGACGCCTTGATATACGGTTCCTCGATATGGTCAATCATCGTCGGGTCGGGCATACCACCGGGGTTGTGCACCTCCTTCATATTGCCCTGCTTATCATATATATGGTAGGACACGTTCGGTACCGTAGTAATCACATTCATATCAAACTCACGATCCAGGCGCTCCTGCACAATCTCCATGTGGAGCAATCCGAGGAAACCGCAACGGAAACCAAAACCCAAAGCCAATGAAGACTCCGGCTGGAAAGTCAACGACGCATCATTCAGCTGCAACTTTTCCAAAGACGCGCGAAGATCTTCGAAATCTTCCGCCTCAATCGGGTACACTCCAGCAAACACCATCGGCTTCACCTCCTCAAACCCGGCAATAGCCTTGTCACACGGACGGGCAATATGTGTAATGGTATCTCCCACCTTCACCTCTTTGGAAGTTTTGATACCGGAAATTATATATCCTACATCCCCCGTACGAAGTTCGTTACGAGGCACCATATCCATTTTCAACACCCCTATTTCATCGGCATCATACTCTTTTCCCGTATTGAAAAACTTCACCTTGTCGCCCTTGCGAATCGTGCCGTTTTCAATCTTGAAATAAGCTATAATTCCACGGAAAGAGTTGAATACAGAGTCGAAAATCAAAGCCTGCAACGGCGCCTCTTCATTCCCTTCGGGATGAGGAATACGTTCAATCACAGCAGCCAGTATCTCTTCCACTCCCATACCCGTTTTACCGGATGCACGAATTACCTCCTCGCGCTTGCAACCCAACAGTTCAACGATTTCGTCCTCCACTTCTTCGGGATTGGCGCTCGCCATATCGCATTTATTGATAACCGGAATAATCTCAAGGTCGTGTTCAATGGCCATATACAGATTCGAGATCGTCTGCGCCTGCACTCCCTGCGAAGCATCGACAATCAGCAATGCCCCTTCACATGCAGCGATAGAACGTGACACCTCATACGAAAAGTCCACGTGTCCCGGAGTATCAATCAGGTTAAGGACATACTTCTCCCCCTGATAAGTATATTCCATCTGGATCGCATGGCTCTTGATAGTGATCCCTCTTTCTTTTTCCAGATCCATATTATCAAGCATCTGCCCTGAAGTCACCTGAATGGTGTTAGTAAACTCCAACAGACGGTCGGCCAACGTTGACTTACCGTGGTCAATATGAGCAATAATGCAAAAGTTGCGAATATTCTTCATTCTGAATTCTTATTATTTTAGCTTTTTGGTGTGCAAAGATACGTAAATGGCGGAATAAAAAAAATGCGTTGATAACATTATGATCATGTACCAACGCATTTTTTTATTGCTTAAGTGAGTTACTCGCTTAGATCAATTTGATGAAGAGTTCACCTTCAACTTCTTCCACAGAGACTTTGTCTTCTCTCAATAACCAGCCAAGGCCGAGGAACAGATCTTTGTCAACCAATTTAGTTGCTTTTTTAAGCTGCTTGGCAGTCATTCCTTCTGTTTCGTTCAGTGCATTCCAGATAGTACCTGCAATTACACCAGCTTTTTCTTTCAACATTTGCTTTGCAATTTTAGTTAGACATGCTTAAAATCATCCGGTCAAAAAGACTTTCAGATTTTATTTCGGGGACAAAGATAGTTATTTTTATGTTATATAACACTTTATTGAGCACTTTTTTATCGTTTTTGTAATAAAAAAGCATTTTTTCTTTCATTTAGGATGCTTTTCGAGATATTCAGACCAAATTCTTGCCGCTTCTTCCACCATTTTAGCGCAAGGACGCTTGCTATAATATTGAGCAGTACGCTCTTCCGGAATCGTTGAAACGGGATCTTTTTTCTTTAATCCCAACAATTCGCCACAAATCAGCGAGCCGTTACGCTTCTTAAATTCAGCCGCTAGTTCTTGCACCACCGCATAATTGGCAGCTTTTCCTTCCCGGTCTGTCGCTTCCGTAGCGCCGGTTTCCAAGCCCGCCACCAAAAACATACCGCAGGCAGCTCCACACGTTTCACGCATTCGTCCTATCCCCCCGCCAAAGGAAGCACCCATACGCAACGCCTGTTCCTGTGTAAATCCATACATATCCGCAAAGGCCGCTACTACCGACTGTGAACAGTTGTATCCGCTCTTAAAAAGCTCCACTGCTTTCTGTATTCTATCTTCCATAAACTATTTTGCATTTTTATTTCGCACAAAAATATAAAAAAGTATCTTTGCATCAGATAGGGCGTAAAGATTAAAATCAAAAAAAAGAAAATATGAACAAAACTATTTCATATAAAGAATCGACAGCCATTGCCATCCAAGCTATGATAAGCGCAGCCAGAAAGGATGAATATGCTGACAGGAAAAGAAAAAGTGGTTTTCCCCAAAACAGAAAGAAACGTGATGTCACTCTCAAAGATGTACGTGAATGGAACAAGAGAAGAAATTATAAAGAGGATGCAGGAATTGCCGTCAATGCAATGATGACGTCAGCTATCAACGACCCCTATGTGGACCTGAATCCACCCTCCAAATTCTAAGAGATAAAACAATGGCTACAACATTCGATATTCAACTCCCTCATTACTCGCGTGGATTTCATTTAATCACGCGTGATATCATTTCACAACTACCAGCACTTCCCGAAAGTGGCCTGCTGGTAATCTTTATCAAACACACCTCTGCCGGACTAACTATCAACGAAAATGCAGACCCGGACGTACGGCATGACTTCCAGACATTCTTTAATAAACTGGTTCCCGACGGTGCCCCCTATTTCATCCATACCCTCGAAGGCCCCGACGATATGAGCGCCCATATAAAAACCTCCCTGATAGGAAGCTCGGTCACTATCCCCATCAAGAATCACCGCCTGAACCTGGGAACATGGCAAGGTGTCTACCTCTGCGAATTTCGCGACGGAGGAGACACCCGTAAATTGAGTATTACTATCCTATAATATTTCCAACGCCATCGGACAATGATCGGAATGTACGGCCTCATTCAGGATATACGCACGTTTCAACAGCGGGCGTACCGGCTCACTAACCATGCAATAGTCAATTCTCCAACCCTTATTTTTGGCACGCGAATTAAAACGATAGCTCCACCAGGTATATTCCTGTTTTTCGGGACAAAGCGTACGGAAAGAATCCACATACCCCGCAGACAGGAAACGTGTCATCCACTCCCGTTCTTCAGGAAGGAAACCACTGTTTGTTGCATTCCGGACAGGATCATGAATGTCGATCGGCTCATGGCAGATATTATAATCACCACAAAGAATCAAATTGGGACGGGACTTCTGCAACTCCATCACATACTTTTGAAAATCTTCCAGCCACACCATTTTAAAAGCCTGGCGTTCGTCCCCGCTCGTTCCCGAAGGGTGATAAACACTGACTACCGATAAGTCTCCGAAATCCGCCCGGATAAAACGTCCTTCATTATCATAAGCCTCCATTCCCATCCCATATTCCACATGGTCCGGTTCCTGCTTGGTAAGTATGGCCACTCCACTGTATCCTTTCTTCTGCGCCGAATACAAATAAGACTTGTAACCCAACGCTTCAAACACCTCTCCCGGATACTGGTCCGGTTGCAGTTTCGTCTCTTGCAGACAAAGAATATCAGGATTCTCCTGCGCCAGCCATTCCGGCAAACCTTTAGATACGGCGGCACGTAGTCCGTTCACATTATAAGTAATAATCTTCATCGATCTATATGTATTGATTTATATTCATTTTATGAAAACAAAAGCATGATATTCAGTACCGAAACAATAATGGCAATCGAATACAACACAAACGTGCTCCAACGACTGTTGACATAATCTCCCATCACCTTTCGGGAAGACGTCAGTCCCACCTGCAAAAATACCGTGAAAGGTAATTGAATACTAAGTATCATCTGCGAAATAATCAATCCTTTGAAAGGATCTCCAATAAAGAAAATCAGCAATAAGGCAATTCCCAGAGATAAAAGGACTCCTACCTGCGAGTGGCTGTCTTTGATATGATACGATTCACCGAAAATACCCGCAAAGATGGAACCTGCCGCCATTCCGCTCGTAATGGTGGATGAAATACCCGCCATCAGCAATGCCAGTGCAAATACGATGGCAGCATTATTTCCCAACAAAGGTTCGAGCAATGACTTAGCCTGTTGCAGTTCCTCTACCTGAATACCGCTTTTAAAGAAAGTAGCGGCAGCCAGAAGAATCATGGCACTGTTAATCGCCCAGCCGACAATCATTGAGAAAAGAGTATCAAACAACTCATATTTCAAGACCTTCTTAATAGAAGCATCATCTTTCTTATTATATTCGTGACTCTGTATCACCTCCGAATGAAGAAACAGATTATGAGGCATCACTACCGCTCCCAACACACTCATGATAATCAGCATACTTCCTTTCGGAAAAGAAGGAGTCACCCACCCTGCTGTCGCAGCCGGCCAGTCTATTTCCACCAGAAACAGTTCGTAGATAAACGAAAGCCCGATAACGGAGACAAATGCAATGATGGAACGCTCTATCTTTTTATACGAATTAGTGAAAAGCATGATAGAGACAAAAAGCGTAGTCAACACAGCTCCCCATATAATAGGAATATCAAAGAGCATTTCCAACGCAATGGCACCTCCCAGAATTTCCGCTAAAGAAGTAGAAATCGACGCCAATACCGCCGTACCAAGAATAGGTCGCGACACCCATTTGGGAGTGTATTTAGTGGCCGCCTCCGAAAGGCAAAGTCCGGTAACAATCCCCAGGTGGGCAACGTTGTGCTGAAGCACAATCAGCATAATAGTAGACAATGTAACCACCCAAAGTAAGGAATAGCCAAATTCGGAACCGGCGGCGAAGTTAGAAGCCCAGTTTCCCGGATCAATAAATCCTACCGTAACCAGAAGCCCCGGACCAATATATTTAAAAACATCCAGTCCACCCAGATAGCGTTTATGATCTTTGCGTTTTAAGTCTTGAAAAATATTCTTCATTTTTGCATAATAGTTTTAACCTTACAAATATACTTATAAATAACGAGTGAAGGTCAATTTTAGTTCAAAATACCGACAAGTAAGTAAACAACGCCCGGCCCCCTATGGATTCCCGCAAAAAAAAGACCCTCGACAAAATAAATTGCCGAAGGTCTTGAAAAATATCAAATTTTACAAAAATAAAAGAAGTCGATTAATATCCCATCTCATGTAATGCACGACACAATTGGTCAGGACATGAAGTCGGTCTGCCACCACAATGCACTCCTTCAAGTTTTGCGATAACATCCGCTACCTTCATTCCTCTCACAAGGCGGGAAATACCTTGAAGGTTACCATTACATCCTCCCCAGAAAGCAACTTCTTTCACCACTCCATCTTCCACATTCAGTTCGATGTTGGTGCTGCAAGTTCCCTGGGTTCTATACACATATTCCATAACCTTGTCTTATTCTCCCTCTTCCGGCTGCATATTGGTATAAACAGTCTGCACGTCGTCAAATTCTTCCAAACGTTCGATCATCTTATCCAATGTTTCGCGCTGTTCCGGAGTCACCTCTTTCATGTCGTTCGGGATATAAGTGAAGTCTCCACCGACATCTTCAAAGCCACACTCCTCCAGGTGTTTCTGAATAGCGGCATAGCTCTTGGGATTACCATAGATAGTGATTGTTCCTTCTTCATCATCCTCTTCGTATTCATCTTCCACATCATAATCGATCAGATCCAGAATCAGTTCTTCCATATCCAATCCGTCTTTCTTCTTGAAAGTGAATACACATTTGTGGTCGAACAGGAACGCGAGAGATCCCATTGTACCGAGATTACCGCCAAACTTATTAAATACCGAACGAACGTCAGCCACCGTACGGGTTGTGTTATCTGTCAGCGTATCCACAAATACAGCAATACCGTGAGGACCGTATCCTTCGTAAGTCATGCTCTTGTAGTCGCTCTGGTCTTTACCCATTGCGTTTTTGATAGCACGTTCAATATTATCCTTCGGCATATTTTCACGCTTACAAGTAGCGATCACCGAACGCAAAGTCGGGTTATTTTCAGGTTCCGGACCGCCTGCCTTTACAGCTATCGCGATTTGTTTACCCAGTCTTGTAAATGTTTTAGCCATGTGGCCCCATCTTTTCAGTTTAGCGGCCTTTCTATATTCAAATGCTCTTCCCATTGGTTTATATTTTTAGATTGAAATTTTAAGTTTATCTAAGTTTGGCACCCAGCTTATCTTCCAAGTTCTTCACCAGTTTCGACATGATCTTATCAATCATCTTATCATTCAAAGTCTGGCTCTCATCCTGAAGCAGGAAGCTCACCGCATACGACTTCTTGCCTGCTTCCAGATTTTTACCTTCGTACACATCGAAGAGTTCCACTTCTTTCAGCAGCTTCTTCTCTGTTTCGTAAGCAATCTTTTCAATTTCGGCAAACTGCACATTCTTGTCAAGCAACAATGCCAGGTCACGTTTCACAGCAGGGAACTTGGAGATTTCCTTGTAGCTGATCTTCACAGAACGGATAGCCTTCATCAGTTCCTTCCAGTTCAAGTCGGCAAAATACACTTCATTGTCAATATCAAATGCTTTCAACAGCTTCTTAGTCACGATACCGAAGGAAGCAAGACGCTTACCACCCTTCGTATTGATAGAAAGTGCGGCAGCAAAAATATCGTCCGTCAGATTACCGACAACCAGATTGTGCAAATCCAGTCCCAGACGCTTCAATATATTTTCTACATAAGCCTTCAATTCATATACCGAACTGTTCTCATCTGCATGTGCCCATGAATTGGAAACCTTCTTACCGGTTACCCACAAGCCCAAGTGATAATCTTCCGAGTAAGGAGCCAATACCTTCTCTTCATTCTTCTTGTCAGCATCGAAATGATAGCAATTACCGAATTCGAAGAACTTCAAATCAGCATTCTTACGATTTGCATTATGAGCAATACTTTCCAGTCCACCGAACAGCAAAGTCTGACGCATAGCGTTCAAATCCGCACTCAACGGATTCAATAACATCACCAGGTGGTTGGACGGATAAGTCTCCATACCATCATAATAAGCAGCACGCGTCAATGAGTTGTTCAGGATCTCATTAAATCCGCAGCCCACCAATTGCTCTGCAATCAGGTTCTGTAATTTATTCGATTTATCATGTTCACCTTTGGTAGTCAGGCTGGAGTTCAGTGTAGTCGGGATTTCAACATTGTTATATCCGTAGATACGAAGAATATCTTCAATCACGTCACAATCACGCTGCACGTCTACACGATAAGGAGGAACAGCTAATGTCAGCCCTTCCGCCGTTTCATTAGTGATCTTCATTTCCAGGCTGGTCACAATGCTCTTGATTGTCTCTACCGGAATTACTTTTCCTACCAAAGAATGTACTTTCTCATAAGCCAGATCAACTATAAAATCGGGTGCAGGAGTAGTGAACACGTCTTTTATTTCAGAAGAAATCGTACCGCCAGCCAGTTCTTTAACCATCAAAGCAGCCAGTTTCAAGCAATATATCACACTGTTCGGATCGATACCGCGTTCGAAACGGAAAGAAGCATCCGTATTCAAGCCATGACGGTGGGCTGTCTTACGCACCCATGTAGGATGGAAATAAGCACTTTCAATGAATACATCTGTCGTAGCTTCCGTAGAACCGGAGTCCAGTCCGCCGAATACACCGGCAATACACATGGCCTCTTCCTTGTTACAAATCATCAGGTCGCGTTCGTTCAATTTACGTTCCACCTCATCCAGCGTAACGAACGGAGTTCCTTCCGGCATTGTCTTTACAATTACTTCATTGCCTTTTATCTTTCCGGCATCGAAGCAGTGCAACGGCTGACCGAAAGCATGAACGATATAATTAGTAATATCCACTACATTATTAATAGGACGCACCCCGATCAGACGCAATTTGTTTTGCAGCCATTCCGGGCTTTCCTTCACAGTGACACCTTTCACCGTAACACCGGCATAATGCGGACAAGCTTCGCTGTTTTCCACCTTCACTTCAATATTCAAGTCATGGTTTTCCACTTTAAAGCCGTCTACCGACGGACGTTGCAAAGTAGCCTGTTTGCCGTTCTGAATCAGATAAGCGTACAAGTCACGAGCCACCCCATAGTGAGAGCAAGCATCCGCACGGTTAGGCGTGATGTCCACTTCAAGCACATAGTCGCTCTTGATATTATAATAATCCTTGGCAAGCGTACCCGGAACAGCATTTTCCGGCAATACGATAATACCTGCATGATCCGTACCGATACCGATTTCGTCTTCGGCACAAATCATACCAGTAGATTCCACCCCACGGATTTTTGATTTCTTGATGGTAAAACATTCGTCACCGTCATAAAGTTTTGTACCTAAAGTAGCTACCACCACTTTCTGTCCGGCAGCCACATTCGGGGCACCACAAACAATCTGTACCGGTTCACCGTCTCCCAGATTGACAGTAGTAATATGCAAATGGTCAGAATTAGGATGTTCCGTGCAGGTCAGCACTTCACCGATCACCAGTCCTTCCAAACCACCTTTAATGGTTTGCACTTCTTCTACACCACCTGTTTCCAAGCCAATAGACGTCAACGCAGCAGCCGTTTCATCGGGCGTCAGGTCGAAGTTGACATACTCTTTCAGCCAGTTATAAGAGATATTCATATATTTAATTTTTTATTGTTTCTCAAAAAGATTTGCAAAGTTAATAAGATTTTTCGGTTGACCGAGAAGGTTAGATAAAAAATTGCGCGTTATTTCACCACAGGGACGCAACTAGAACGGCAAAGGTCCATCCCCCGGTGCTCCGAACGGATTCGCTGTCTGCGGTGCAAAATCAGGCGCGGGAGAAGGAGGTACGGAACCTGCATTACCTGTATTCATTTTCGATCCTAACATAGCCCCGGCAGGCTCACCCGGCATCGGGATAACCATATCGTCCTCCGGATTGGAGAAACGGGTAAATTCTCCCTTAAACCGGAGCAACACCTCGCCTACCGCACCATTACGATGCTTGGCGATGACAATCTCCGCCATACCACGCAGGTCATTACCACGATCATCCTGATAAATCTTATAGTATTCCGGACGATGGATAAAGCACACCATATCGGCATCCTGCTCGATGGCTCCCGATTCACGAAGGTCACTCAACTGCGGACGTTTACCATCAATACCTTCACGACTTTCCACACCACGATTCAACTGCGACAGTGCGATGATCGGAATATTCAACTCTTTCGCCAGTCCTTTCAACGAACGGGAAATGGTACTAACCTCTTCCTGACGGCTACCAAATGCCATACCGCTCGCATTCATCAACTGAAGGTAGTCAATAATAATGATTCTCACTCCATGTTCACGTACCAGACGACGCGCTTTCGTTCGAAGTTCAAATACAGACAGAGACGGAGTATCATCCACGTAAAGCGGTGCATCCATCAGATTCTTCAGTTTATAGTCCAACTGTTGCCACTCATAACCAGCCAACTGTCCGCTCTTGATCTTTCCACTTTCAATTTCGCAGACATTGGAAATCAAACGGTTCACTAACTGAACGTTACTCATTTCAAGAGAGAACAACGCCACCGGGTTCCGATAATCGACAGCAATATTCTTAGCCATAGAAAGAACAAAGGCGGTCTTACCCATCGCAGGACGTGCAGCGATAATGATAAGGTCGGAATTCTGCCAACCGGAAGTCATCTTGTCGAGCTTTGTAAAACCACTCTCAAGACCACTCAAACCGTCGGTTCGCGCCGCAGCCTTCTGAATCAGCTTATAGGCTTCGTCAATCACCGGATTGATCTGCGTATAATCCTTTTTCATGTTCTGCTGCGAAATCTCAAAAAGTTTACCTTCCGCTTCCTGCATCAAGTCGTCCACATCCAGCGTTTCATCGAACGCCTTACTCTGGATATTGCTTGTAAATGTAATCAGCTCACGCGCCAGAGATTTCTGTGCAATAATACGGGCGTGATACTCAATATGCGCTGATGAAGCCACCTTACTACTCAATTGAGTAATATAGAACGGGCCTCCCACCTCTTCCAATTCTCCACGTTTGCTAAGTTGTTCCTTTACAGTCAGAATATCCACCGGCTTCTGATTCACCGCAAGATCGGTGATAGCAGAATAAATCAACTGATGCCGGCGTTCGTAAAAAGATTCGGGACGAAGAATCTCACTCACCAATGAGTAAGCGTCTTTTTCAATCATCAAAGCTCCCAAAACTGCTTCTTCCAGTTCAGGCGCCTGCGGCTGAATACGTCCATAATCATTTACCGGTTGTATTTTAGTAGACTTTGAATTGCGGGTATTTCTTTTCTGTTCGGCCATCGAGGTATTTACTATTTTACAATTTACTATTTACTATTTTGCGACCGGACAAACTCCTTTATAACAGAGTTTTTCCAGTCGGGACGACAAAGATAGAATATAATCATGAAGAATGGATAAGGAAAAATGAAGATTTTACTAACTTTGCTCCCGAATTACATTCAACACATGATTAATTGTCATGTGCGGCACTGCAAATAGTAAATCGTAAATTGTAAAATAGTAAATAACCTTATGCTCGCTTTTCCTAATATCAAAATAAACCTGGGACTTTCCATCACGGAAAAACGCCCGGACGGATATCACAATCTGGAAACCGTTTTCTATCCGGTAGCCCTCGAAGACGCTCTCGAAATCCGTACTTCTTCTGAAACAGAAAAGAAGATTATCCTCCACCAGTATGGCATGGAGATAGCCGGCAATCCGGAAGACAACCTGGTGGCAAAGGCCTATTCATTGCTGGATAAGGAGTTTCATCTTCCCCCTGTCGAAATTCATTTATATAAGCATATTCCCTCGGGAGCCGGACTGGGGGGCGGTTCATCCGATGCCGCTTTTATGCTGAAGTTGCTCAATGATCATTTTCAGCTGGAATTATCTGAAGAACAGCTGGAGGTATATGCCGCCACTTTGGGAGCGGACTGTGCTTTCTTTATTAAAAACAAGCCGACCTATGCCGAAGGGATCGGAAACCTGTTCTCACCAATCGAGCTTTCATTAAGCGGTTACCAAATCATGATCGTCAAGCCGAACGTTTTCGTTTCTACCCGGGAAGCTTTTTCAAATATCCACCCGCACCGTCCGGAATATCCGGTCAAAGAGGCAATCCTGCGTCCAGTTGCAGAATGGAAGGATATCCTAATCAATGATTTTGAAGCAAGTGTATTCCCGCAACATCCCGTCATTGGAGAAATCAAAGAAGAACTCTATCATCAAGGAGCAATCTACGCATCCATGAGCGGCTCCGGCTCATCCGTATTCGGGCTGTTTGCTCCCGGATTCGTCTTACCGGAAATTGATTGGGGAACTGACGTATTCTGCTTCAAAGGTACATTAAACAAATAAATCTCACTAACAATTATGTTTTGACTATTTTTTCAAAATCCCAACATGGCAGCGGGGTGTATATTGAGTACCCGGCAAAGCAAGCGAGCTATTTTTAAAGTAGGTTCCGAGCGACCCGAAATATAATCATTCACGCGTGAAGGGCTAACCCCTATTTCACTGGCAAGCTGTTTTTGTGTCATCCCCTTTTCTTCAAGGGACAATTCTATCAATTCTGCTACGGTTGGTTTTTCTATAGGAAAATGTTCCTTCTCATACGCAATCACTATATCAGACATAACAGAAAGCTCCACCATGCTCTTGTCATTTGCAGGAGTGCTGTCGTCCACCAAAGGCAGAAGTTCTTCGACTCTTGCCAATGCAAATTCGTATTGTTCTTTCGTTATTTTAGTCATATCTATTATATTATATAGTTGAACAATCTATTTTATCATACTCTTTATGAGTTCCCACCCAACGGACAAAAATGTATCCCACCGTAAATTTAACAACCACTACCAGCCGATAGTTGTTCCCTCTGATATTAAAAACATAGTGTTGATTGCCCACATAATCAGTCGATAGAAAATCCGCTTTTATATCAGACAAATTCCGCCATTCTGCTTTTTCCGCTATATCATACCAACGTTCTAAAGCAACACGTGAATCTTCACACCCTTTCGTCTCGTAGAAATCTTTCAATTTCTTATGTGATACTACTCTCATATCTTATTCATTTGATACAAAATTACAAAATAATTTTGGATAACAAAAGAATTAGTGCTAAATATTTTATAAAACAGAACATCCATGCTGGGCGTACCAAAAAACGGTACCACGACTCACGTCGTAGTACCGTCACAACACAAACACAAAATAAAACACGACAAAACTACTATGCAATCTTTCCTGTCTATGCCGGGGAGGCATAAGTACTATCTACGTATATTCACATACTCATAAACAGCTTCAGGTCGATTAGCATCAATTAAACAAATCGCATGCACGATTTGTTTAAACTTTTATGTTATTTAAAACAAGTTTCTCTTTTATTGAATCCCTCTTTCACGGAGTTTCAGCTGCCAGTTCCATGCAGAGCGTAAAGTATCTTCTAAAGTTTCTACGGCTTTCCAACCCAGCTCTTTATTAGCAAAATCCGGGTTAGCCCAAACTTTCTCAATGTCACCCGCACGACGTCCGACAATCTGATAATTCAATTTTACGCCAGTGGCTTTTTCAAAGCCATTTATTAATTCCAATACAGAAACACCACGTCCTGTACCAATATTAAATACTTCTACTTTTTCTTTTTGTGTCTTTTCCAAGATACGACGGATAGCAATCACGTGTGCTTTAGCCAAGTCAACGACATTGATAAAGTCACGGATACAAGAACCGTCCGGTGTATCATAATCGTCACCAAACACGCTAAGTTTCTCACGGATACCGATGGCTGTCTGGGTCAGATATGGAATCAGGTTTTGAGGAACCCCGTTAGGCAGTTCACCCAGCAATGCAGTAGGATGCGCGCCAATCGGGTTGAAATAGCGCAACATGATCGCATTGATCGGAGCACCTGAAGCTACCGTATCACGAATAATCTCTTCATTGATCTGTTTGGTATTTCCATAAGGTGATTCCGCTTTCTTGATCGGAGCCTTTTCCGTTACCGGCAGCTCGTCCGGCTGACCGTATACTGTACAAGAAGAAGAGAACACAATACCTTCTACTCCATGTTTTGGCATCAGTTCGAGAAGGTTAATCAAAGAAACCAGGTTATTACGGTAGTAAAGCAACGGTTTTTGTACCGACTCTCCTACTGCTTTGCTAGCTGCAAAGTGAATGATTGCCTTAATTCCTTTATATTTTGCAAATACTGCATCCAGACCGGCAAAGTCCAAACAGTCCAGCTTTTCAAAAACTGGGCGAATACCGGAAACTTTCTCTATATTGTCAACAACGTCGGCACTTGAATTTGATAAATTATCGATGATGATTACTTCATATCCACTGTTTTGTAGTTCTACAACAGTATGAGACCCAATGTATCCTGTCCCGCCTGTTACTAAAATTCTTTCTTTCATATACTTTATAAAAAATGGTTAGTTTCTCGGCTTATTATTGTTTGAGTTACAAATGTATGGAAATAAAATGGAATTGCAATAATCTGCCACAAATTTATTTGCTGAAAAGTAATTAAGGTACGATTTGGTAGCATTTAGGTATAAAAAAGAATTGGAAACTCCAACCTGTATGTCGCCACACAGCAGAGCTTCCAATCCTCTATTTAATTATCAACTGTAAATCCTTACACCACGCCGGAGAATCCCATGAATGCCATAGCAAGCAAACCGGCGGTAATCAAAGCAATCGGAGTTCCTTGCATTCCTTTCGGAATTTTCACAAGGCTCATCTGTTCGCGCAATCCGGCAAAAAGCACCAGTGCCAGACCGAAGCCGATAGCTGTAGAAAACGCGTACACAACACCTGTCAGCAGGTCATAGTCTTTCTGAATCACCAGGATAGCGACACCAAGAATACAACAGTTCGTTGTAATCAGCGGCAAGAACACACCCAACGCCTGATACAGAGCAGGCGATACTTTTTTCAGAATGATTTCCACCATCTGCACCAATCCGGCAATGACCAGAATGAACGTAATCGTCTGCAAATATCCCAGCCCGAAAACATCCAACACAAATTTCTGAATCAGGAAGGTAACGATGGTAGCGATGGTCAACACGAAAGCAACCGCAGCGCTCATACCCATCGCAGTTTCTACTTTCTTAGATACGCCCAGGAACGGACAGATACCCAGGAACTGCGACAACACGATGTTGTTTACAAAGATTGCCGAAATAAATATCAATATATATTCCATATTCTTTTCTTATTTAATTGAATTAGGCTTTCTTGAAACTGTTAATCAGCGCAATGAGGTATCCCAAAGCGATGAAAGCGCCCGGAGCCAATACAAACACCAACATTCCATATTCTTCCGGCATGATGGTCAAATCGAAGATTTTACCGGTTCCCAAAAACTCGCGGACAGCACCCAGCAAGGTTAGGGCGATGGTAAAGCCAAGCCCCATACCGATACCGTCGAACATAGAAGCAACTGCGTTATTCTTGGCAGCGAAGGCTTCGGCACGTCCCAGTACAATACAGTTCACTACAATCAACGGAATGAAAAGACCGAGTGTAGCATACAGTCCCGGCACGTAAGCCTGCATCACCATTTGAAGCAAGGTCACGAAGGATGCGATCACCACAATAAACGATGGGATACGCACCATGTCCGGAATCAGGTTCTTTATTAAAGAAATCACCACATTCGAGCAGATCAATACGAACATGGTAGCCAGTCCCATACCCATACCATTGATAGCCGACGACGTAGTACCCAATGTAGGACACATACCGAGCAGGAGTACAAACGTAGGATTCTCTTTAATAATCCCGTTCATCATTACTTTAAAGTTATTCATATCTGTCTCCTTTCTTATTTAGCACTGACTGAATCAGTTAGTTCAACTTTAATCGTAGCTCCCGTAGCAGCGTCAGCAGCATCTGCGTCCGCGCCTTTCGCTTTTTGAGAAGCACCGGTTACCCCGTTCACTTCCCCGCCTTCGGCCTTATAGGCTTGATAAGCAGCATTCACGGCATTCAAGAAAGCGCGTGAAGTAATGGTAGAAGCTGTGATGGCATCCACTGCTCCCCCATCTTTACTGACGGTCAACGGAGCTTCACCCGGATTCATACCCAAAATAGATTTCGTACTCTCTTCGTGAGATACTGCCTTTTCTCCTTTCGCAGGATCATACGCTCCGAACCATTTGTCGGCTTTAGAGCCCAATCCCGGAGTTTCCGTGTGAGCCAACAGAGAGTAGTTATAGATTTTCCCTTCGGCATTAAAGCCTACCAGCACTTTCAGTTCACCGCCAAATCCCATTGATTTAGCTTCGACAGCGGTTCCTACAAGTTCTTCACCGTTCTTAGCCGGATAAACGATAAAGTCAACATTCTTCTTTCCGTCTTTCTCACTGAAGATCGTATCGCTTTCCGCTACCGGATTATTGGTAAATTCGGGAAGAACCTTTTTCAAGGCCTCGTTCAGTGTCTTCGCGTTCGCTTCGGCAATGGGGCCTTTTGTCAGTTCATTTACATAAGCCAGCAACGCAACGGAAATAGCAGTCACTCCCGTAAGTACCAGCAACATATTCTTTAAAGATGATTCTAACTTTTTCATTTCTTCTTCGCTACCTCCCCAAAGCGTTTTGGTTTACAATAGGTGTTAATCAGCGGAGTGAACGCATTCATAATCAGGATGGCGAACGACATACCTTCGGGATAGGCGCCGAACAGACGGATAACTACCGTCAGCAGACCGATACATACACCATAGATCAGCATCCCTTTCTTACTCATCGGAGAAGTCACATAGTCGGTTGCCATAAAGACAGCACCCAGCATCAGACCACCGGAAAGCAACTGCAATACCGGAGAAACGTATTTTTCCGGATCTGCCAGGTGCATGATGCCTGCAAAGACAAACACAGTAGCCAGGATAGACACAGGAATATGCCAGGTGATGATTTTCTTCCAGAGCATATAAACGAGTCCGATCAGCAGAGCCAGCGCACTCACTTCACCCAAGCATCCGCCATTCTGTCCGATCAGCAAGGTCAATGCGTCCGGAATCTGGCTTAAAGCGGCAGTGTCACCGTAAATGGCTTGCTTCATCAAGGCCAGCGGAGTGGCACCGGTGGTAGCATCCGTATAAGCGGTTAACTGTCCGACTACCGGCCAGCTGGTCATCTGCACCGGGAAAGAAAGCAGCAGGAATACGCGGCCTGCCAATGCCGGGTTGAAAGGATTGCAGCCTAATCCGCCGAAAGACATTTTGCCTACACCGATAGCAAACAGTGCACCGAGGATGATAATCCAGATAGGCAAGTTAGACGGTAAATTAAATGCCAACAACACACCTGTGATGATGGCAGAGCCGTCGCAGATGGTGGTGGTCGGTTTCTTCATTAAATATTTTCCGATCGCCCATTCGAAGAACAAACAAGCCGCAACGGAAGTAGCCGTGACAATCAGGGCACCCAGTCCGAAGAAATAGAGAGACACCAGAAAAGCCGGAATCAGTGCAATCAGCACGCCATACATATTTTTCTGTACGCTGTCTCCGCCATGAACGTGGGGCGATAGTGATACGATTAATTTATTTTCCATATTCGTTATTTTTTAGCTTGACGTGCACGAATCATAGCTCCCACTTTGCCTTTACCCAGACGACAATAGTCGAGCAGCGGACGGTTGGCAGGACAAGTGAACTGGCAAGAGCCGCACTCGATACAATCCATGATTCTTTCTTTTTCCATTGTTTCAAAATCTCCGTTTTCAGACAAGGCTCCGAGCAAGTACGGTTCCAGTCCCATCGGACAGGCACTCACGCACTTCGCGCAACGGATGCAGGTTTGAGCTTCACCACGTTTGGCTTCCTTCCGGTTCATAATCAGGATGCCGGAACTGCCCTTCGCAGTAGGAACCTCGATATTTACCAACGCCTTACCCATCATCGGACCGCCACCGATCACCTTACCCGTATCTTCGGGCAGACCACCGCAAGCGTCAATCAACTGTTTCATCGGTGTACCGATACGGGCCAGGAAATTAGACGGCTTCGCAACCGACTTTCCCGTCACGGTAATCACCCGTTCAAACAACGGTTTATTCTTCTGCACAGCTTCATAAACGGCAAACGCCGTTCCCACGTTCTGCACGACTGCTCCCGTAGAGATAGGCAACGCACCGCTCGCCACCTGACGTTTGGTGATCGCATCGATCAGCTGCTTTTCACCTCCTTGCGGATATTTCACCTTCAAGGGAACGACTTCGATGCCTGCATAGCTGGAAGCTACTTTAGTCATCAGTTCGATAGCATCGGGCTTATTATTTTCGATTCCGATAAATGCCTTATTCACTTTCACCGCTTTCATCAGGATGGAAACACCTACCATGATTTCTTCCGCGTGTTCCAGCATCAGCTGATGGTCGGCAGTCAAATAAGGTTCACATTCTACGGCATTGATAATCACACATTCAGCTTTAAAAGAAGGAGGAGGACAAAGTTTCACCTGTGTAGGGAAACAAGCACCACCCAGACCAACGATTCCGGCATCGGCAATTTTCTTCACGATCTCTTCTGCCGGAAGTTCACATTCCTTCACCAGTGTGGCGCTACGGTCGATTGTTTCTTCCCATTCGTCGCCTTCCACATCGATAAAGATAGCAGGTTTCGCATAACCGCTGGCATCGACAATAGTATCAATCTTCGCCACTTTACCACTGACCGAAGAGTGAATTGCTGCCGAAACAAAGCCGGCAGGTTCAGCAATCTTAGTGCCTACCTTTACCACATCCCCTTTCGCTACAACCGGTTTTGCAGGCGCACCAATGTGCTGCCCCAGCAAAATAACAGCCTTTGCAGGAACTTCCGCTGTGATAATAGGTTGATGTGCCGACAATTTATTTTCGTGTGGATGAACTCCACCAATTGAAAATGTCTTTAACATACAGTTCTGTATTTTATTCTGTTATTATTCTGTTACTTTCGGAGCTTCTGTAGCCTTTTCAGCAGGAGTTTCCACTTTTGCCGCCGGTGCAGGAGTTTCCACCGCTTCTTTAGAAACAGCAGCCGGTTTTGGAGCAGCCGGAGCTTCTTCTTTCGGTTTCCTCGGCGGGAAATTCAATTCGATAATGGTATTCTGCGGACAGACTTCCACACATTTCCGGCAAGATTTACACTTGTGCGGATCGATGTAAGCCAAGTTGTTCTCCAACGTGATAGCTTCGAACGGACAAGTCTTCACGCATTTGCCACAGCCGATACAACTCACCGTACAAGCCTTGCGTGCCACAGCTCCCTTGTCTTTATTCACACAAGAGATATACACACGGCGTGATTTCTTTCCTTGCGGACGGATTTCGATGATCGCCTTCGGACAAGCCTTCACACAGGCACCGCAAGCGGTACATTTCGCTTCATCCACTTCCGGAAGTCCTGTTTCAGGATTCATGTGGATGGCATCGAACTGGCAGGCAGCCACACAGTCACCACACCCCAGACATCCGTAACTACAACCCGTTTCCCCACCATAGAGCGAAGCGGCAATAGCGCAACTCTTCGCACCGTCGTACTGATTAATACGCGGACGATTCATACACGTTCCGTTACATCTTACCACTGCTACCATCGGTTCAGCTTCTCCGGCTGCAAGCCCTAGGATATCAGCAATTTGTGCCATGACAGGCTGTCCGCCTACGGGGCAGAATTTACCATCCAGCGAACCGGCTTTGACGCAAGCGTCGGCAAAGCCGCTACAACCGGGATAGCCACATCCACCACAATTAGCCTGGGGAAGCACTTCTCCCACCTGGGCAATCCGCGGGTCTTCATACACGGCAAATTTCTTGGAAGCCACATAAAGAATAGCGGCCAGCACGAGCGCTATAGCTCCCAATGAAATCACTGCAATCAGAATCAAATTCATAATGTTTTTAGTTATTTATTGGTTTTATAGTAAATGAAAATTGTTGTTTGAGTCGCGTTTTGTTAAGCCATAAAACGAAATAATAAGGTATAAGGACAGCCAGAGAAAGAAGAGCTACATACAGTTCATTCTCTATCAATGCCATCAAAAGAAACAACGAAAATATAAGAAGTACGAAAGGAAGTACGAAAGCCAACAATACCGCCATCATGCCCATCGACGTTTCGCCGACCACCATCACCTTCTCTCCCACCTGATAGGAAGAAGCTGCGGTATCTATGATATCTATGATTTTGTCCTTACTATCCGCCGAGGAACAATGCCCCTTTGCGCTACATGCCGCACAAGCCGATGTCTGGACAATCCTCACCGACAGATGAGAACCCTGTATGTTTTCCACAATACCTAGATGCTTTATAGTATTATTCGTCATTTTGCAAACTCCGCATTACAAATCGCGGCAAATTTAATCATTATTTGTGAACTACGAAGCATTCCTCAAACTTTTTCTACCTAATAAAATGTTATTTTTTGTGTTTTCGTTATCGCACACGGAAAAGGTATGGCTACCATTTGATATTTCCCAAGAATGACAAATAGACATCCTAAACAAAAAAATCCCGGCCTTTTTATTTATTCAGCCGGGATTTTCTATCAATTATTTCACGGATTACTCCACTATCCTCTTCTTGTAGTAGCGCAGATACATTCTCACCAACGTATTCAAAATCAGTTCAATCTCCTCTTCGTTGTAGGCATTCAAACAGAGATTCATTACTTTTATATAATCGTTCAATGGGAGATTTAGCCCTTTTTTATGCCATTCAAAACATCATGTCCCATACCCAGGGTCTCGCATACATACTCATTTTTCAATTTCGCACGTTTAAGCAACTCATTAATATAAGCTCCCAAATCACTGCAACAAACCGTTTTCTTTTTCATCTTTGTTTTTTGTTGTTAAATACACACTTTAATAATTAATTATTTTAACTTTTATCCTCACATATCAGGGTAGAGTCTATTTTGTTATTACTACCTTCATGCCGTGTTTTTGAAACACACTCATATTTTTTGCAAAAATAAACATTTTAACTTATAACAAAAAGAAAATGATGTTAAACAACTACAGAATGTCCTATTTTATGCCACCTATCGCTCCCATCAAAGACAAACAAGGCCGACTGATGACTCCTCCCACGCTTATCCCCTTCTGCGAAGTCTCCATCGAACAAGTTTTCCAAATGATTACTTGCAATGAGAATCTCAAAACCCTGACCGCACAAGTACGGAATGCCACAGATATACGAGCCGCCAAAGCATCATTGCTTCCGTATGTGACCCCTTGCGGCACATTCACCCGCCGTAGCTGTAAGGATTTCGTCTCCCCGTCTCATCTGGTGATAGTAGATGTGGACGGTCTCCACTCTTATCAGGAAGCAGTAGAAATGCGACGTATGCTCTATGACGATCCTCTCCTACAACCTGTACTCACCTTTATCAGCCCCAGCGGACTGGGTGTAAAGGCATTTGTTCCTTGCCATTATTCCTCCACGACAAATGATACAAAAAATATCACAGAAAACATGAGTTGGGCGATGCGGTACGTAGAGACGGCATACAATACGGTAACAGCGGTTTCTTCCGAAACGAAATCCAAAGTAGATTTCTCCGGCAAAGACCTCGTGAGATCCTGTTTCCTTAGTTACGACCCGGAAGCATTGTTCAGAACCAAGTAAACGAGAATAATTAAACATTATTTTATAAAAATCAAAACATGACCGATATTGAATCTTTATGCCGTCTCACCGAAGCAGTCGAAGCGGCAGGAGCGGACATTGCTCCCACCTATCTTGAATACGTACAATTGTCATTCGCCATCGCAACGGATTGCGGTGAAGCAGGACGTGACTTTTTCCATCGCCTGTGCCGGGTGTCTCCCAAGTATCAGCGCGAACATGCCGAACGGGTATTCTCCAATGCACTCCACACCCAACGTGGAGAAGTGCACTTGGGCACCGCTTTCCACCTGGCCGAAGCGACGGGAGTAAGCATCTGCATAGAAGAAATGCCCAAACATCCCACAGGTACAAAAGGTACAGCAGGTACAGCACGCAAATTTCCCCCACACACGGGCGCGTATAATAAGGTAGGGAATGACAATATCTCCGAAGAAAGAGAAGGGGAAGAAGAACTATTGCCGGGCAGTGAACCGCAACATCAATTGCCCACTTTTCCGGAAAACGACTGGCCGGAATTTTTGCAACGTATCATAAAAGCCGGGAGCAGCCCAATACAACACGACATCATGTTATTGGGAGCGCTCACTGCCCTGGGTGCTTGTATGTCGCGCCACGTGCGATGCCTATATGGCGGCAAATACCATCACCCCAGCCTCCAATGTTTCGTAGTGGCTCCTTCGGCTTCCGGCAAAGGTATCCTTTCCTACATCCGCTTACTCGTGGAACCTATCCACGACGAGATCCGCAAAGAAGTGACCATACAGATGAAAGCATACAAAAAAGAGAAAGCCGAGTACGATGCAATGGGAAAAGAACGAACCAAAAAGGAGGCTCCACAAATGCCCCCTAACAGGATGTTCCTCATTTCGGGCAACAACACCGGTACGGGTATCCTACAAAACATCATGGACTCCGACGGAACCGGACTTATCTGCGAAGCGGAAGCGGACACCCTTTCCACCGCCATCGGATCGGACCACGGTCATTGGAGCGATACCCTGCGCAAAGCGTTCGACCACGACCGCTTGTCCTACAACCGCCGCACCGACCAGGAATACCGGGAAGTGAAGAAAAGCTATCTTTCCGTCCTGATTTCGGGTACGCCGTCGCAGGTGCAAACTTTCATTCCGACGGCAGAAGACGGATCATACTCCCGCCAATTATATTATTACATGTGCGGAATCAGTAAATGGATCAGCCAATTTATGGACAACGAGATAGATTGGGAGGAGATATTCACCGCTATGGGACTGGAATGGAAAGAAAAGTTGAGCGTGATAAAAACACACGGCATTCATACCCTGCAACTTACGGATGAACAAAAAGAAGAAATCGACACCGTCTTTTCCGACTTGTTTGAACGCTCCAGTGTAGCTAATGGAAGGGAAATGTATAGTTTTGTGGCACGTCTGGCCGTCAATCTATGCAGAATCATGTCGGAAGTAGCCGTATTGCGTGCCCTCGAAAGCCCGCAGCCCTACGACTTCAAGACCTCTCCCACCTCTCCTTTCACACCGGACAAGGAGATTCCTGCGGACAACCGCAAAGATGACATCATCACTCGTTGGGATGTATCCATTTCACTGGAAGACTTTCATGCTGTGCTTAGTCTTGCGGAACCTCTCTACTGTCATGCCACGCATATTCTATCGTTCCTCCCCAATACAGAAATCAGCCACCGTCCTAATGCCGATCGTGATTATCTCTTCCAGAAACTGGGTGATGAATTTACTCGTACACAGTTACTGGAAGAAGCAGTTGCCATGGGAATTAAAGAAAACACAGCCCTCACTTGGCTGAAACGGCTCACCAAACACGGAAAATTAATCAGTATGGACGGTAAAGGGTTGTATGCGCGTGCGTGTGTGTATGAGTGAACCGGAAAAAGTGTACCTACTGTACCCGTTTTATTTACGGATGCAGTAGTCATTTCAATTACCACATCCGTTTTGACTGAAACAATCGTTTGTCCTGCATAAAGCATCGCTTTAGGAGGTGTAAAGCTAAGCTTTAGACATCGTAAAGCGGTGCTTTATACACCATAAAGCGACGCTTTATTTAAGGCTCTCCTAAAGCATCCACAATAACTCTCACCTCCAACGGTGTGAATGAGCGTCGCTTTGATTCGTAGCCTAAGTCGTACAGGCGTTGCAGAAGTCCGGGACACAAAGAGATCCATTTCTTCATTTTTCGATAGGCAGCGATGTCAGTTAGTTGTGGAGAATAGAGTTGCGCCAGTTCCATGCGCCCGTAAGCACGTATTTTAAATTCACTCATGATGGATATATTTCTGATTTACTGTTACAAAAATAACAAAAAACGACTATATAACCAACGTTTTTCCATTGAATAACCGACTATAATGACAAATAACCGACCGCTACCAGACACAACCGTGCACAGCTGATTTCCGGGAGATTCGGAGTAGTATTTTTGTATCGTCGAAAGGGAAAAGAATCCCCGGACAATATGTTTAACCCTTTAATTTATTGTTTTATGATTCGTTACAAAATTTATCAGAACCAGCAGAAGAAAGGCTTGAATGCGGGTAAGTGGTTCGCCCGTGCAGTAAGCGACGAGACGTTTGATTTGGCAAAGCTTGCCGAACACATGTCGAAGCACAATTCACCGTATTCCGGTGGTGTCATCAAAGGTGTGCTTTCGGATATGGTAGATTGCATCAAGGAATTGTTGCTAGACGGCAAGTGTGTGAAAATTGATGATCTTGCCATTTTTGGTGTGGGTATTCGCAGTAAGGCAGCCGATACGCTGGAAGAGTTCTCGTTGGAGAAGAATATTAGCGGCATGCGTCTGAAAACCCGTGCCACCGGTAATCTGTCGACCAATAATCTGAAACTCGACAGTCAGTTGAAACAGCAGGCGGAATATCAGAAACCGACAACTGCCAGAGGAGGTTCTGATTCGGGTGACAACCCTGATCCGAAACCGGATGGAGGTGGTGAAGCGCCTGATCCGGCTGCCTAAAAGATTCACCACTGACTACACAGATTTCCACAGATTATATTGAATTGGTAGTTGCTAAAGTAGTCGATTATTTATCTGTGTGAGTCTGTGTAGATCTGTGGTAAACCTATGGTAAACCTACAGTAAATCTGTGGTAAAAGAAAACTATTATTAATTTATTTAAAACCTGTTATTGTATGAGTAAATCATCATCTCCCCGCTCAGTATGGAGCTTAGTCCTCAAAATCGTTATCACTGTAGCCACCGCCATCGGAGGTGTGTTCGGAATACAAAGTTGCATGTAACCCCATGCGGACTATTACATTAATTATCATTCATTGCAGTGCCACGCCGGAAGGAAAGTCCCTTTCGGCGGAGGCTTGCCGACAGGATCATATCTTGCACCGTGGTTTCCGTGATATTGGCTATCATTTTTACATCACTCGTGATGGGGAGATTCACCGGGGACGTGCGTTAGAAAAGGTCGGGGCACACTGCCGTAATCATAATGCCCATTCGGTTGGTGTTTGTTATGAGGGAGGACTGGATGCGAACGGAAAACCGAAAGATACGCGTACACTGGAACAAAAAGGAGCTTTGCTTGCTTTGTTGAGGGAGTTGAAAAGGCAATATCCGAAAGCACTGGTCGTGGGACACCGGGACTTGAATCCAATGAAAGGATGTCCGTGCTTTGATGCGGTGAAAGAGTATTCCCAAATAATTTCTTATCAAAAATAGCTCCTTTTAGATTTCCACCACAGCTTATTGTATAAAAAAATATCAACGATCTTCACAGACAGTTGGTATTTTTGGAAATCATATTAGTGTTAACACTAATATGAAGAGCGAGATTAGGACAATACCACTATATTGCTCCTAATCTACTAAATGTAGGGATTTATGTTTGTCACATGAATCTAGGGACCTACATTTTTCCATCTCATTGTAAATATTCAATTATAACATAACGTATTAAAAAGCACTTTCAGTACTTCCTATTCATTTCATCTGTTTTTCATCGTTTAACGAGCATAAGCTCCATCTTTAGCCTCAAAGATGACAGATGGTTCAATCACTTCCACAGTATGCCATGCACCCTTAGGTATCTGACAACCATACTTGGTTTCTGTAGGATTGAGATGGATACGCTGGACTTCTCGATACTCAACCTTACGAGCTACGTCTTGAGCGTCCATACCTTGTGTAAGTTCTTCCACACCATTCTCATACGAAACCACTTCCTCATAAATTACTTCATCCAACTTACCACACAGGCAGATTACTGTTTCGGTAGTATCTTCATGTCGATGGATAGGCACCTTAGTTTCTGGCAACAATGCGTTTAGCATACGTTGACTGGTATCGGCAGATGAAGTGCGTAGGTCGAAGTTCTGACGCAAACGTGGATTCTCCATAGCTTGCTCAAATAATTTATCTAAAAATTCTTTATCAAATTCCATAATCGTTATTGTTTCAATGATATAAGATATTCTTCATGTAAATGATAGTATTTTTTCATAAATAATATGTAAGCAATAGCCAATACAGCTGATACGCCCACCAGATATAACCAATGAGCAAGCATTGTATCGGAACAGAGATAGATAAATCCAAGGGAAATCACTAACTGCATAACCGTATACAGCAATGCAACTTTTACATGACCTACTTTTAACTCATTAGCCGTAATCTGATAAGCATGCTTACGATGTGCTTCGCCCAAATTTTCGTGCAACATAATACGATGTACAATAGTCAGACAGCCATCCACACCATATACCAACAGAAATATCAGCCAAGTAATATCCATTGTCTTGATTATTACATTACCTAACAGAAACAGTATGATAAAAGCAATGCCGATAGAGCCGACATCCCCTGCAAAGCATTTCGCTTTACCCTTCGGACGGAAATTGAAAATACAAAACACCAATGAAGCAAGAATCGTTGATATGATCAAACTCTGTTCTACAAAAATATCATCCATATTCACCAGAGCCAACGGTATCAATACAGCCAAAGAGTATCCTGCTGTGATACCATTGATTCCATCCATGAAGTTTATTACATTCGTGGCACCGACATAGACGATTAGCGCCAGTAATATTATCCACCACATTGACCAATGCAATATGCCGAGCTGATAGAATGCCATTGCGGCAGCTGTAAACTGCGCTATCAATCTTACAGAATCCGGCAATGAACGGATATCATCTACAAAGCTAATGCCTGCTACAAGTGTCAGGCCTAGTAGAAACCAAGGATATTGAAATCCGAAGAAGGCACTCCAAATCCATATACCAATCAAGAAGATTATTCCGCCACCACGTAATACTATCGTAAAGTGTGATGAGCGTTCGTTGGGTTTGTCGATGATGTTACATTTATCCGCAATACGGAAATAGAGGAGTTCTGCTATGAGAAGCAGAATAAAAATAATAATGTACGTTATCATATGAATCAGTTTTGTCTGAATATATCCGGAATGATCTTATCCTTATTTATAACTCATGTGCATATTAAAAAATTATAGCTTTCAAAAATCTCTATATAGCACACTGTAAATAAGCCCCAATAATTCGTTTCTTCTTCCGCTTCAAATTTTATAATTCGTTAGTACATCCAACGGTTCCCAACCAAGTTCTTTACGTGCTTTCTCATTACTAAAAGTGAGGTTCTTGGTCATCTTTTCTAATTTATAGCTATTGATAGGAGCTATTGTCCCTAAAAGATCACCGGCTAAAGCCATACACTTAGCCATCCACATTGGAATACAGATAGGTCTACTTTTGCCTAGTTGCTCTGCTATCGACTTGCTAATCTGACCAAAAGTCGGTTGGAATGTATCACACACATTATAAACTCCTCCTTTCTCAACCAAAGCAGGCATGATACGAGCAATATCTTCTGCCATCAAAATACTCTTCACAACCTTGCCTCCGGCGATATTCATATAAAAACCTTTCTTCACACCATTTACCATAGTACCAAGATTACCCGGAGCATCTTTACCAGCAAGAAGTGAAGGACGAAGAATTCCGAGAACCACATTATGCATCCCACACCATTTAGTCAGATACTCCTCAGCTAAAATTTTACTTTTAGCATATGGAGTTTCCCCTTCCAGCGGATGTTCTTCGGTAATCAATTCACCAGACTCACAACCATATACAGCCACAGTACTGATAAAAACCAGAGCCTTAGGGGGACCTACTTTCTCTAGCGCATCACACAAATGAACCGTACCGGTATAGTTCACATCAAAAAATGCCTGTTTCTCTGCTTCAGTCTTAGGTACAACATGAGCCTTACCACAAGCATGCAATACCACATCATAATGTTGCTCCAGCCGAGGAACCTCCTTTGCCAAATTCGTTTTAACCATATCTTCAGAAGTGATACCACAAGTAGTCACTTCATACATTTTGTCCAATATCGGACGGATATTCTTGCCAAGAAAACCCGTACCACCGGTAAACAGTAATTTATCCATTATATAGCTTTCAAGAATTTATCCAGAATTACACTTTCAGAATACTTACTCTCAGCCAGAGCTCTTGCCTTTCGACCCATTTCAATCAAAGTCGTTCTGTCCCATTTTTCAGGCCATCCACAATAGCCAATACCTTCCTCACGAATCAATAAATCTATCTCACTACCTTTAGGTCCAAAGAACAAAACAGGACGACCTGATGCTAGAATGTTGTAAGTCTTACTTGGAACACCCAGGCCGTACATACCCTCCTGAAGAGTTACGAGAGCAATATCACAAGCAGCCAATACCTCATTCTGCTGAGAACGGAAATAAGGACCATGAAAAAAAACATTTTTTCGCTTTCTCTCCTCGAGTTTTTTCTCCATCGCTCCCGTACCATAAAAATGCAGCTCCACATCCTCTGGTAACATATCCATCACCTTGTCCAATCCTTGCACACGCCCAATATTACCAGCATATTCAAGAATTATCTTACCCTCCGGAAACGGCTGTGGCTTGATATTACCGATATCCGCCCAATTTTCTATAATAGTGATCTTAGGATTTTCCCCTTTACCAACCTTCTGCTCTAGCACATTTGCCATATCACGCCCAAGAACAATCAGCTGATCGGCTTTCGTATAAGCCTTATCAAAGATATGTTTGAACAAACTGTACATGGGTAGTTTCAAGCCAGCGGGACGGGTATTCTCAGGAAATACATCATGTACAAGGATGTTCAGTTCAAATCCTATTTTTTTCTTTAGTCTCGCCATTAATGGAATCATAGGAGCCGGATTCGTCACCATCAGCACCTTATCCCCGGCACATACATGCTTACGTACCAGGGCTATCATTCTTCGACTCATTAGGATGAAAGAAAGAGCCTTACCCTTTGTGGTATTCTTATCCAAATCAGCACCTAACGCACGATGTATCTCAATGCTCTCGTGAAGTCTAAACTTATTGTTTACGTCAAGTTTCTTTCGCTTGTCATATATCTCAGGACCACAAATTACTCCCACGTTGTATTTCTGTACCATCGCATTGGCAATCTCGCCAAGGATATAGCTCGTGGAAGTTTCATCTGGTGGGAAAAGTTCGGTTACTATCCAAAGTCGTTGAGTTATGTTATTCATTATTTATATCCCCCACACCTTCAGTAATTAGAAATTGGATAATTTGACTTTAACCATAGATTATCTTCTTAAACAGTTCATTATAAACTCTGTAATAGAATGATTTCTCAAATTCCCTACGACATTCTGTTGAAAAACTTTCTTGATCCTCGTATATCTTCTGTATTGCAGCAGCTATCTGCTCTTTATCAGAGTTATCCTCAATAGCCACCACATTTAACCCGTCATGCATAAACTCATTAAGATTCTCCCTCATCACTACAGCAGGTGTAGCAAACATGAAACTTTTAGCTAATACACCACTTTGAGTAGTACGAGCGTATGCATTCCATACTGCTATAGAGCTACTATAATAAGTATTTATCTCCTCATCGGTCATAGGAATACCCTTATGGATGGAGACTCTATTTGAGTTCTTTATTATCTCTGGAATCTCAAACTCACTTTTAGTACTAATCATAAACCTGATGCCCTCAAGCTTATTATTGGTTACCGCCCATTCTACGAACTCCAAATATTCCTGAAATGAATGATCTGCCGCCACTGTACCAATGTAACTGAAATACATTCGAGGTATAAATGTATGGCGCTCCTCACGCTCATCGCTATACATTAAAGGCAGATAATGATAGTTCTTATTCGTATAAAGACTATTCTCCTCATAATACTTCATAGCTTTCTCCGATGAGATAAGCACATAATCGCTCCACTTGACGGTAAGCGCACTGATATGATCAATCACCCAAAGTTTAGCAAGATACTTCTTAGAGAAGCCGGCTTCGCGATACACCTTCATCGGAGCCAGAGGCTCGTGGAAGATATACACCACCTTCGCCCCCTGTCGTTTCAGTTTCCAGATAAGTGGTAGATTCTTTTGACTTGGGAAGAGGAAGATGGCCAGATCTGTTTTTAGCCTTTTCCCATCGGTGGCAGACACAGCCCTACTATCCTTCGGCAAAAATGGTATAAAGGCAGGATTGACATAATATACAGATTCGTAACCCAACTCTTCGCATTGCTTGTAGCTTGCGACCATGTGACTCACATGTCCAGGGTGAAAATTCAATGATATGATTAGTGCAATCATAATTCTATTAAATGACGTGTAGTTTCTTTTTCATCCAAACCTTCAATCTATAAGACTGAGATTCAAAAGGTATATACAGCAGATAGGCAACGATATGTGAACATACAACACCTATAACGAATAACGTTACGGAATATATATTTACATCATACTTCTCGGAGTGCATCCAATACTGCATCAGCAACAAAACCGTCCAATGAGTCAGATAGAGAGTATAAGAGAACTTCGCCATCTTCTCGCCCATTCGATTCACCCAAAGCGACAATCTGCTTGTTGGCTTTATGTGGATCATATTCATAATGAAGAGGCAAGCCGACAAGCCAAAGCACAAAGTGATGACATCAGCAGCCATAGAGCCTACGGCAATGCCAAGGCGTGAGGCAAACACATGCAGGCTCAACAAAGCAAAAACTGTCATTCCCAATGCACTTATCATCATCCACATTCCATGGCTCTTCTCCATTTTGATCTGTGAAGCAAAAGCCCCCATAAACCACAAGAATGTATAGACAATACTCAAACGGCTCAATATCAGCATTACCACCGTCATGACGATAAATGCCATCATTTTCTTATACGTTCCCTTCAATGTGATTATGGCAGCCATAGCGCCGCCCAAGACATAGAACCAAACTTCGTATGCCAAACTCCAAAGTGGACCGGCTAAGGGTTGACAAAATACGCCTTGCAAAGAGAAGAAGTTCAGCACATAGTCACCCCATGGGACTTCAATATGCATCACGAAGTTGCCAATAGCTATCAACACTAGTGCCGACAACAATGGCAATTGTATTCTAGCAAAACGGTCTATACTGTAAGAAAAGCAATCGAACTTATTGGTTTTCAACTTGTCAAAAATTCCTCCCCCAACAAGATAACCACTTAATACAAAAAATATTAGCACACATACATGACCCAAACTTGTCATGCAATATGCCAACTGCATCATAATGGATTGCTGGCTCGATAGCAGCTCGTTAAGTTCAAAAACAAATCTGCCCTAAAGTGCCCCATCACAACCAATAGTGCAGCCACATATCGAATTAAATCCAACCAAGGAAGAACTGCTGCTTTCTGCTGGTTCATTATTTTCCTATCAACTGGTTATACAAATCTATATACTTCTGATACTGTTTACTGGCCTCAAACAGAATCTGTACTCTCAGCCTGCAAGTCTTGGCGGTCTGCTCCTTATTCATGCTTTTGATGGTTGGAATCAGTTCAACCACCTCTTCCACCTTCTCCACCATAAAACCCGTCTGCTCGTCCACCAGTTCCTCACCGGCAGTATCTCGCAGTACGATAGCAGGCGTACCACAAGCCATTGCCTCTATAGTCACCAATCCAAAGGTAACCTCGGTATTGGGGTTGAAGATGACATCCGACTTGGAGTAGAGTTCTTGTAGTTGCGTGAAGCTTTCGGTCTTCCTAAACCCCACGATATTCGCAGGCAATGCCTTCATTTGCTCATCATCCAATCCTACCATCACTATCTGGCAGTCCTCGGGCAGCAACTGGCCTAACCGCAATACATCGCGATAACCATTCGCTTCCGTCCATCGAGTAGCAATAACCATAATCGTGAACTTACCCCAGTCCACCTCCTTGACGAATGCCTTCTGCTCATCGTAGGGCTTGAACAACTCGGTATCGATGCCGTTGTATATAACCTGTTGTTTCACCAGCTTGAGTAACGAAGCATCAGCATATCTACCCAACCAATGTGATACGGGCACCAGTGTCACATTGGGCATATCGGCAAAGAGTGCAGCCTTCTTCTGCCAGTTGCTTGCCGAAGCATCCCTCTTGGCAGCAGGATACTGATCCAGACGAGGGCACTTGCCACAGCCATTCTTCCAACGGTCGCACGTCTTGTTGATGTAAGCACAATGTCCTGTCATCAACCAGAAATCGTGCATCGTGATGACCGTAGGGATATTCTTCTCCCTAAGGTAGTCGAACAGCATAGGGTAATTGACGTAGTACCCATGGATATTATGCAGATGCACCACATCGGGACGAATTACCTCCAGTTGCTTCAAAAACTTACGGGTTGCCCAACGCGACATCAACCCATGACAGTCCAAATACTTCGAGGCTATGGCATGCAGATACACGCCGGCCTTGGAGCCAATCCGGATCAGCTCCAATTGGCTCTCTCTAGCTTCGCGTCCGTACGCGATATAGCTCTCCCATCCTTGAGTCATAGCCCACTGCCCCAATTGTTCGACTATGCGACCGGTTGAACCCGTGTTGACTACACTATTTATTTGCAGCAATTTTGGCATGTTTGTCTTGTTAGTGATTGAATACTTCGTTGATAACCTTCATCTGGAAATAAGGATTCCACTGACTGTCTATCTCCTTATAGCAAAGGTCTTGTACGTACTCGCGTTGATTGCCATTCACCACAAACCATTCATTAATGACATGGTTCAGCGATTTTTGATCTCCTCGCTTAAAGAAGTTACCTGTGTGATAGGGTGATATAGCCTCAAACTCTGGCATCTGGTAGCGGAAATCATCGTGCGTGACCACAGGACAGCCAAACATCAATGTGTGCATTGCCGTCAATCCCACATTTCCCGGAGCCACACAAAGGTCAGCGTTATACACCAGTTCGGCATTCACCTGCTCATCGTAACAAGCACCATAAAACCACACCTGCTCCTGCAAGTTGTAGTTTGAAACCATCGTTGCCAACTTCTTTCGTTCCGGTCCGTCACCTATGAACACAAGATTATATTGCTGCCCATCTCTCTTTAAGTCTGCCACTGCCTGAACCAGCATATCCAACTGCTTGACTGGGGTCAATCGACCGATGAAGATAAGCACAGGATTATTGTTTCCAAAATGCTCTTTATATACTCCCGTAGATTGCATCTGCTTGCGCAACTCCATCTGTACATCGTACGAAAGTGAGTTGTGGATGACATGCATCTTATTGGCCTTGAAGCCCTCCTTTACCAACAAGTTCTTGGCATAGTTGCCATAGATAAAGAGTTCGTCTGCCAATCGAAGAAAGTTCTTCTTAATAACGCGTTCTACCCAAGTCTCCTTGCCATACCATCCATGTGTCCAAAAGTAGATTCTCTTACTGGGACGGAACAGCTTCAGCAGAATACAAAGCACCCATAACGACACACACATAGGGGTACCAACCATCAGGTACTTGTCATAATCCTTCTGCTTCCATACCATACGCACTAACCCTTTCATCATATAGAAACGGCCAATGAATTTTCTATGCTGTAAAATGTGAGCCTTCTTGAGCTTGTTGGTGTCAAACAAATTAATACCATTCTCTTCTTGCTCGAAGTACCACTCACAATCATACTCCCTATTAATGTCTAGATAAATCTTCTCGCGATAGAACGAAGGGATGTTGAATATACAACAGATTTTGCTCATATTATTTTATCAGTCCTCCTACGTGTGCTACATAAATTTGGCGTGTACCCTCATGTATCGAATCAAATACTGCCTGCTGTCCATCACGACTCCAACGAGGGTGAAGATCACAATGCAATCCGCTACGGGTAAAAGCCAACTCCTCCTGCGATATGCTGCCCAATATCTTAGGATCTACCCCTGTAAAATACTTTTCAGCCAATGCCATATCGGGCTTATCCATTAGCATCTTAAAAGTACCAAGGTTTATACACTGGTTGGTCAGGAAGTTGTAGAGCATCAAGGTACGGATGCCCTCCTTATCAGGATAGGTATCGTTGATGCACCAATTCCCATTAACAGGATTAGTCATCGGATGACCATCTTCGGTAATCAGCCCCTGAGCAAAAGGTGTAATCACCGGCCGTTCGGCATCAGTTATCATCATGAAGTATTTTCCCGCATTGGCATTACTGCCACCATTGCCTCGGCGAAGTACAAACTTTGCCACCTTCTTTACCACCTTCATCGGTCCTGCCATCAGCGGATTGGAGAGCAAAGAATTGTTGCGGAGAGCATCCAACGAACTGTTGGCGCGACCAAAGATATAGATAGTCTGATTGTTCTTCCAATCAAAGTGGCTGAGAAATCCTTGCGCCAGACAGCGAAGTCCAGTACCGTCTGTACCCACACTCATCAGTCGGGTCATCAAACCTCCATCCGCCATAAAATAGCGATGCAAGAAGGCGACACGGGTACATGATGGATTCAGACAAAGATGCGTCAGATAATGATGTGACACACCCGAAGACGCACCACCACACTCTGCCACTTGACGGACACTTACCAACAACTCCACCTTCTTGGTCTGCATATCCAGCTTAGTGATACCTGAATTCTTCGGCATTGCATCATTCACGCCCTTATCGACAATACCACTATAGCCATAGCCACCCAAACGGAACAAACGTGCATAATCCAAACCGTAAGCATATCGGCCATCCTTGCTCAACATGTGTGTGGTAGCCTCAAATCGATCAATCCGTTGGTTGGTGGTCGTATCGTACAAGTCAGTACCCCATACGTCACCTACACGATTGTTGACGATAAAGAGTTCCGTCTCGCCTACCCATTGTTGACGAGCTCCTTGCGGATAGTTAAGAGCGGTAGTCTCGCCTATACGCACATATTGCCCATTCTTCACGTAACCCACTCCAAAAAGTTCTCCGGGGAGTGGAGGACGGTTCATGGTATCCACCTCCAAAGAAAGGTACTTGTCGCCTACTCCATTCGTAATCAGCAGGTCATGAAAACCAAACAAATGGTGCTTAGGTCCACTTGTCAAGCGCTCTATCTTTATCTGTTCCATTGATTATATTCTTTTTTCGTCCCAATTGATATTTGTTTTTAGTACCTTGGCAGGCATGCCTCCTACGAGCACATTGCTGCCGAAGGACTTTGTCACAATCGCACCTGTGCTCACTACAGAATCTCTTCCGAGCGTCACGCCCTTCATCACCTTGCAGGCTTCGCCCAACCAGCAATGATCGCCAATCTCAACTGAAGCAGCAGGATTGATGCGACTGCCCTCCATATCAAGAATGGAGTGACTGTCTCCTGTGCGAATCTGCACGTATGATGAGAGCATACACTTGGAGCCAATATTCAGTGTACTGTCATCTTCGGTACAAGCCAGATGCGAGTGGTGACCAATGTAGGTATTGGCACCAATCTCCATCGTGCAGTTATTGTCCTCAATGTAAAGCTCTACCCCCGAAAGGTATGCTCCAGGGTGAAGAATAACCCGATTGTTCTGACCATTGACTTTGATTTTACTTCTGAACAGTACCGAATCCATATCAAGCAGAACAAAATTATTACTCCCCTGAATCTGAATTTGGGAGTCTACGCACACGCCCCTCTTCACGATGGAGTGCCCGCTTCCGCTGGTGAAGCTTCTGCTCTCACGCCAGTTGCGGAAATGGAAAGCCAAGGTGCGCACAAAGCGGTTCTTCTTTAGTGATTCTCTGCTCATCATTTCATTACCTTAAAGAATGTATCCAGTTTCCTGCCTGTTCCCTTGATGGTGTATTCCGAAAGTACACGTTTCTGCAACTCAAGGGCAGACTTCACCTTCTCGTCATAGTGCGCTATCACCTCCTCAATAGTGTTGGCTATCATCTTAGGATCCTCACCATCGTAATAGGTGATGTGGCTATTGTAGTCAGCATCCAACTTACCAATCTCGCTACTTACGATAGGACGACCTGTACTGGCATATTCCATCATCTTGAATGGGAAACCAGCTGCCTGAGCCCCCACCCCCATGCTTCGGGTAGTGTTGATTAGAATGTCAGCATCACGATCTAGTGTACGGATCAGTTCAGCATGTTCCATATAGCCATTAAACTCAAACTTATGGATGGCAGGAAGCTCAGCTATGAACGCCTTCAAACGTTCGTCTAGATTGCAGTTACCATACACCTTCACGACGCAAGGAGTCTTGATATACTTCATAGCTCCAACTAACAAATCACCTCCCTTGCTATAATGGATACCACCAGTCAGAATGATGATGACTGGCCTGCCTGCCTCCAATTTGTTCACGCGAGTACTCACATTATCACTTACCTCCTCGTTCACGATACCCGGAGTCAGCACACGATTCGGAATTTCTGGGAGCATCAGACCGTTGCAGACTGCCATAATACCTTGTGTATGCTTGATGATGCGGTTGTAGAGTTTCGTCTTAAACCACAAGAAGTTGTTCTTATCGCCCACCAAGGCACGATTGAAGATGTTATCCTCATACTCCAGCACATTGATACATCCTTTCAGACTCTTTACTAGAAGGGCTGCTCCGAGAGTGATGTTGTAATACACCAGCACGTTGAAGTGCTCACATTTATGCTCCTTCTTGATGAAGTTAGCTATACGCACCTGATTGATAGGATCACATCTACGCTTCGAGAGGATGTCGCAATACTTGATGATCAGCTTACCCTCTGGGTATTCTTCTACTTCTGTGAAGGCAGGTACATTGGCATCGCAAGTAGTCACTCCAGGACTATAAATGGTCACCTCATGACCGGCAGCCATCATACTGCGAGCTATACCTAACGACTTAAACGGGCCGGAGAGGGCAAACTTCTTCCCCCTGCTGTACTTCTCCATGAACTCCTTGCCTAAGTAGGCAGTCATGTATGCTATTTTCATTTTACTATTTCGTTATTTGTTTTAAAATCTCATACCATCTGTTTCCGTATGCCTCCCACGATATGTTTTGAATACATTCTCCGTATGGAGTTCTTAGACCTTCCGGCATTGCATTGGCAATATCTAGCCCTAACTGTATAGCCTCAGCAATGGCATTGATCGAAAGGGGTTCCTGGATCGTGATACACTCTTTAGCATTTCCTAACAGCACGCCCGTGTCTGGTGTTCCAGTTCTCGAACTTCCCACCAATGGAAGTCCGCAGGCAGCTGCTTGTAAGAGTACAAGACCGTATCCCTCGTCCAATGATGGCATTGCAAATACCTTGGCCTGAGCATAATACGTCGGAAGGTCACTTTCGTCCACAAAACCTATATGGGTAAACAGGCCACTCGTCGGCAATTGGCAATCAACCACCGAACCCACATGAAGCAACCGGACTTTTAATTTTTCAAGACAAGCCTCAGCCAGCATATCACAAGCCTTATGCTTCCACCAGCTACCCACCATTATCACATCGAATGGTTTATCTACGGGTTTGGTTGTAGGTCGGAATACATCCAAATTCACTCCGTACGGATTATAAAGCAACTTTACGGAATCCAACCCATTCTCAATATCAGAATACTTTACATATTCTGTCGGAGTCATAAAGTAATCTACTGCCTTATAGTGGTCAAGCATAAACTGTGTACCCTCTTCCGATATAGGTATATCGCTATACGAATAATGAACTGCATTCTGCTTCAGAATGTGCGAAGAACCTTGATCGCAGATAACAATTGCTCCCATCTTTTTTGCTTTCTTACTCGTCTCTACTGCACATCCGTTCAGACCAATCAATACATCACACTTACGCAGACGAATTGCTACGAGTTTGTCAAAAGTCTTGCGCAAGCGAAATCGAAGCGCACTCTTCTTGTAAGGATCAACCTTCGGTAGTCTATCTACTACCATCTGGCTCACTCCTATAGGGAATAAGAGCGACACAACTTTACCATTATAACCAAACTTCCGACATCTAGACTTAGGCATCATTGTATAGAACGTTACTTCCACATCCTCCCGCAGGTCAAGCAAATGAGCGAGATTGATCAAGTGCGAACGGCCAAGTGAAACTATCGCAATTTTCATAAGTAATTAATTTCGATATTAGTTGGGTCTAAAGATTTTTTTTCTAAGATTAAATACATCAAGTAAGATGATATAGTGATATATTTTATGACGTAGAATATTATCATAATATTTTCTCCAAATGAATCTAGGTCGATAATTAGCGAAAGGAGTCATCTGCAGATATTTGTAGTATTCTTGCTTGTATGGATGTGTACAACCATAATCCCAAGGTTTGGGAGCTGATACGAAATGAATAATAATTGGATTTTCAACTTCCATTGAATAATTTACATAACTCTTGAATCTTAATTGTGTTTTATTAAAGAATTGAGGTAAATAATTCCACGTATAACTAATCGGTTTAACCTCATTATAAAGAACAGCATTTAATACATCTTGATCATGCTGTTTAATCCTTGAATATGAGTTCTCCACAAAGTCCAAAAGTCTTTTTGATATGTTGTTTTCTCTCCAATATTTGAGATTAACCAAGAGGAGTCCAGCGTTAAAATAACCATTTTTTTCTGGAATCCCCAATCTGTTTTTATCTTGTTCCTGAGCCAATGAAACTGATTGGAACACAGCACCGATAGCATAATCTTCGACATTTTCATTCCATAATTCCAACATATTACCTCGCACCACCATATCACAATCCATGTAGATGTATTTATCCACACTTTGTGGTAAAATAAACTCCGTTAAGAGTCGATAGTATGTTGCTACACTGATATGAGCATCTGCATCTGCAGGCATAGGAAAACGTTTAACAACCTCTTTGTCAACGTTGCAGATATAAATATCACCTCCATTCTCAGCAACAATATTATTGAACATTGACACATTGCTTTCTGATAAGCCCTCCGTTAAAATGTAGAACACAACATCTGAATTGTGTTTTAATATAGAAAGCATCGTAACACTACAATGCTGTACGAAATTATCATCTGTTGCTAATACAATATTCATAATTCTTACCAAAATATGATTCTATATATAAAGTCCTTACACTGGGACAATGCACATATCCAAAACACATTGGAATACGTCCTTGCCTTAATATGATTATTCTGGAAGAGATAATTCGCCATTATTGATATTGGTATATAAAGCATACCCTCGTATCGATAATAAAATGCAGATGCTGAGCCATACATCAATAACATCATTATTGCAAATATGTATAGTAGAATTGAGAATCTAAAAATTGCTTCAATATTAAAAAGGACTTCACCCTTATTGACTAGTCTATATATATTTATTATACAATACCAAAATGGCAAATGTACAATAGCTTTGTACCATAGAAAAAAGAACCCATTTAAATCAAAGGAAAATGCCGCACTTCCTGACAGACCTTCATACAATTCAATTCTATGCATATACTCCTCTGAATTCATCAAATTTCCCATCACTCCTGAAAACAAGGAATTCCACATAAATGCCAGAACAATCACACCAGCGAATATCAACAAAGAAGTCTTTTTCTTTATAGGTATCAGGACCATCGGTGTTAGGACGACCAAAACCAGCATACTTCTATGCAAAAAAGTAGATGCAATAAGTAGGGCGAATCCCAAAAGGGTTATCTTAACGCTACGTTCTTCTCTATTTTGAAACAAGAAAACAAATCCACAATAAAAAAATGCTAAAGCTACTCCGGCTCTAGAATAGGCAAAAGAAGTGATGTATATACCAAATAGAAAATATAGGCATCGATAGGGATCTAACTTAGACTTTTTAAATGCCTCAACCATGCATAATAAGCCCGCCCCCCAAACAATAGATCTAAATATCAAATAGTTTCCATTAAGAATGTTTGCTAAGTAATGGTATATCTCCTCAACGCCAAAACCTTCTCTGTACTCAGAGCCTACAGACTCTTTGACTATTGTTTGAAGATGTACCCAGTCACCACAATAAAAGGCGAATAGGCAGTAAATAAATACAAGAAATACAAGCCAATTCTTTCGAATGTAATCATTAGGATTTACCGGAGGGCGAGTTGCCCAACTTCGGTATCCTGCAAGAATGCAAAAATACATAAAGCCACTTAAGATCCAAGAAGACTTAGGGGCGACATCTGGCATTATTGGGAAGTCTATCATTCTTTATCTAATTATGCGTACTATCACACTTTTTATTTTTGGCAAATAATAATAACATATTAGATACTTGAAGTATCGTTTATTAAGCAGATCATTACATCTCTTTATAGATGATAACTCTAAACGTCCATGTTCCTTGAGATAACCTAAGTACATAGGAGTTTCACTACGAAAACACATGTTTCTTACAGCACTTAATTTATGTGAAAACCCATGAGCATCAACACCATCCATAATGCGCGTAATAGCCCAAATTAGCGTGCCATAATAATAGTTAGCAAAATATCCTTGCAAATGATTATAATCTTGAGGAAAATACGCCCTAAATTTCTCGACATATTCCATATTCAGATCAATATAGTTGGAATACGGTCTTAAGCAGATAGATCCTGAAGTCTGATACTGAATATAATACGCACGATAATCCTCAACAAAAGAATGGGCATTCCGTATATATGTTAGGTTAAACCATATATCCTCACCGAATATAAATCTTTCAAAATGGATATCATTCTTCTCTATGATTGATTTCTTGAAAACTTTCGTCACAACTCCACCTCCATGAGAACGCTGGTTCATATATGTGTTTAAGTATTCATACCAATCACATTCAAGTTTTAAAACATTTTCTCCGACACCCCAGTATGTCGTATTTCCATTAAGGGTTACTGTTTTGCGATGGAACACCAAATAGTCTTGCTGATATGCTTTTATATCCTCGACAATCAGGTCAATAGTATCTTCAGCATAACAATCATCCGCATCACAAAACATGATATATTCTCCGACTGCTTTCTTCAAGCCTGTATTTCTTGCTTCCCCAGCACCTGAATTTGTCTGATGTACAACAATAAGACGTGCATCCTCTTTTGATAGATCATTTAGTATCTGGAAGCTATTATCAGCCGAACCGTCATCAACGCAAATAATTTCAACAGAAGCTTGGTGGGAAACGATGGACTTAACACACCTTTCTATTGTCTTTTCTGCATTATATACAGGAATAATAACTGATATTAATGATTGGGGCATATATTCTACTTCTTATAATGAATAATAGTGTTGTAAGTCCTTTCGCAATTATTTTGATCATTATAGGCAAAGAATGTATCTACTTTTTTCTTATATATATCCTCCATACAGCATTCCTTGGACAAACGTTCTTCGATGAATCTTAATACTTCTTCGACAGTCGATAGAACTGGACCAAACGCATCTTCACGATACTTAAAGTAACCTTCTTCATAATGTCCTCCTCGATATTTTTCTTCATCAAATTGGAAGAATGCTTCCGGTTTCTTCATATACGCAAAATCGAAGAATATGCTTGAAAAATCGGTTATAAGCATATCTGACTCTATGAGCAATCTTTGCACATCATAGTCTTTATTGGAGGCTAAAATCACCCTTTCCGTTCTTTTGGCATCTTGGAAGCATTCTAAGAAAGGTTGAACGCAATAGTGAGGATAAAAGACTAAAGTATAATCATATTTTTCCAAAGTCTCTTTTAACCTTTTTGATGACAACAGTTTATTATACATTTGGCAGAATTCATCAGAAACGAACTTCTCTTTTTCCTCTTTTGTTGCATAGGCTCCATTAGCAGCCATTATCCAGTGTCTGAATGTAGGCATTATGAGTATTTGTTTGCTCTTAACAGAATGCTCCAAAGGCAAATTATCAAATCTACATAGTCCAGTCAATATACAAGACCCTGAAGTGTATCCATGCCTTTCTATTACAGCCTGTTGTTCTCTTGATGCAGATGTAACAAACATATCCATTCCAGCCACAGACGCATCTATTCCATGAGAGAGGTTATCCTTGATTATTCCATGTTGCAAAAACACTGTCTTTTGATTCTTCTTACGGAAATTCCTTAATGGGATAAATGCAGAAAAATAATTCGATTGAGGTTGCGAACTGACATTATATTCAGCCGCCCAAAATAGTAGTTTATGCCTAAGAGAATATGGTGTTACGATGTTATCCATCCCTAAGTCTGCTATTTTTGCGTAGTCTGGACTATTACTGGATATTACATAGTAAGCCCTTTCCGTTGGGTGCTTTTCTCTCAAATATTTGTAGAACCAATATCCATTATCTCGAGCTTCATCAACCTTTTCTGCAATAAGCCAAAGTTCCTTTCCATCTACAACAGTTGACATGATACGGGCTGCGAAGAAATCAACCAAGTCATATACTCTTTTGATCTTAGTCTTTACTCTTGAAATAATTCTCATAACCGTTAATATTTTCACCTATAACTCGGGGTTCAGTACTTCCACAAAATCCTCCTTGGAATATCCAATAAGATTGAGACGAAGAAAACTAGTATAATAAATATCACTATTATAAATAATTCCCTAATTCCGTTATAGTTCTCCGAAGCTTGCAAAACAGATGAGCAGAATAGAGACTTAAATGTACATTTATGAATATGAAACAGATATACTGCAAAACTTGATTTAGCGATATTGTGAAGAAGTAATTCTTAACTTACTGAATAAAACCAACAATGTATAATGACATCAGTATTGTTACAGGGTTAATACAACCTCCGAAATCAATAAACTTACCCGTAACAGCTCAATATTTGACAATCTTATTGCATTGAATTCTCTCATTCGAATGATTTATGTCACATTAGAGAGTTATCAACCCTTTCAAAACATTTTTATCTACTTTACCATTATTATTTAGGGCAAACTCTTTTTGGAAAATAATCTGTGAAGGAATCATATAAATAGGCATCTTTGACTTCATATATTCCTTGAGTTTGTCTGTATCTTGTGATTTGCTCTCAATAAACATAGCAATTTCTGTCAGCCCATCTTTGTTGTCGTATGCAAGACAAACGACATTGCAACCGCCTAGAAACTCACGTGCGTGATATTCAATCTCTCCCATCTCAACACGGAATCCTTGAATTTTTGCCTGATGATCAAGACGTCCTGAGTACATTATATCGCCATCTTCATCCTCGTAGCAAAGGTCTCCTGTATGATAAAAGCGAACTTGTTCTCCATTAATCTCCTTCATAAAAAAGGATTCGGCGTTCTTCTCAGGATTGTTAAAATATCCGTAAGTTACCTGATCTCCGGCAACACATAGTTCACCCTTCTCTCCACAAGGAAGTTCATTGCCTTCTTCATCCAAGATTAAGCCAATAACATTTGCCATAGGCTTGCCGATGGAAATAATACCATTTAAGGTCTTATTGCTACCTCCGCGAGTCAACTTATAGTATGTACAATAAATAGTTGCCTCGGTCGGTCCATAGAAATCGTAAAGTACTACATTTGTAGCATACTTATACCATTCCTCCATCAAATCCAAAGGACAAGCCTCTGCTGTAAGAATACATTGCTTCATACTTGTTGCATCAAAGCCACCAAAAAAAGGCTTAAGATAACGAAGCATTGAAGGAGCCATTGCACCAAATGTAAGTTTGTGCTGATCAATCAAACTGCAAGCATAGATATACTTAATCTGACCATAAGGAATAGTATAACAGCATGCTCCTTTACAGAGAGGAGCCAAATAACTTTGAACTGACACATCAAATGTCATATCAAATGCCTGTAAGCAACGGTCATTCTCGTCAAGGGTAATGCCGGTCTTCCAGAAACTATCCATAAATGCACCTATGTTCCTACGAGTAAGCTGCACACCTTTAGGCTTGCCAGTACTTCCTGATGTAAAAAGTATATAGGCAATATCATCCTCACTATAGCCTTCCCTATACGAAAGGTTATCTTGAGTATAAGCAAGACGTGATGTATTTAAGACTGTGATATTTTCATATCGAGTTTGCCTAGATGAATCAAGAATAAGATCCAGACCGACCTGCTCAACTATATCCAAACAACGCTCAATTGGCCATCCTGGATGGAGAGGCACATATCCGCAGCCCTCAAGCCAAAGAGAGAATATTGAAGCATAGGTTTCGAGGTCATCGTTTATGACAAGACCTACATTCTTATTCAAAAAAGAAGCACCTTTAACCGCATTTCTAACCTTTGATATACATTCTCCGAACTTCTTATATGTATAAGAGGTCTTATTGATGTAGAATGCATTCTTATTAGAATGAGTCTTGATAGAACTCAGAACCGGTTCTATTATATTGCTATAAAACATAGAGAATTTATACTAACTTTGATTGAATACTGTTTATAATTGCACCTACTGAACCCCAGCTCTGAATTTCTGTAATAGAGAACTTTATACCATACTCGTTCTGCAATGCAACTACAAGTTGGAAATGTGCAAGAGAATTCCATTCGTCAACATCAGCAGGAGTTGTTTCTTCCGTAAGACAAAGAGTATCATCATCGATGATCTCTGCAAGGATTTCTTGAATTTTTAAAAGGATATCTTTCTGATCCATATTAATTTTAAATTTATTATGAATTAAACATCGATTATATTACAAACTTGGGAACAATCTCGCCCGGATTGCCCATAACAATAGAATTATCAGGCACGTTCCTACTAACAACTGCATTGGGACCTACACTTACATTTGAGCCTATCTTCTTGCAGAGAATTTTGCAACCCTCTGAAAACTCTACATTATCACCAATAACGACCTTCCTCACCTTCTGATTTTGCTGTCCAAGATTGGACGCTATTAGTGTTCCAGGTCGGATGACACAATCTTTACCTACTGTAGCTTCAGTCGACGTAAGAATATACCCTTTATGTGGAATATATAATCCCGGACCGAATACATTGGGATAAATATACAGTTGCGTCTTATGCATAAGTCTAAAGAATTTATACTTATGGTATTTCATTACTATCTTTCGGAAAAGACCTTTACTCGTGTTTTCTCTATACTCATACCAACGCAGTTCAGTCATGAAATTCCAGATGTAATAGAAATCGGACTTCAACAACCAATCATTGAACGAAGGTTTTACAGAATAATACTTTCTGTCTTCCTTTAGATAAAACAACAATTCTTCTTTACTTTGAATCATATAGATTTATTCTTTTAGATGAACCTTTCTAAGCAACAAGTCTATCACATAAACTCGCTCATCCTTTGACATTCCAACATATAAGATAGACAGAGAATTAGATATAATGCACAATAAACAGACTATTGCGAATCCTACCCAACCTTGAGATAATTGCATATATGCACATATTGGCACAATTGAACCAACAACTGCTGCAAGAATAGCACGTGTGGTAGAATGTATCAGATAATGGGTAACACTAAATGCTGGCACATACATCTTTACAGTCTGAAGATTTATGAAACAACCAATAATACCTAAAATTGCATTACAAATATATGGTATTAACGGAGTACAATCCGTAAATTTGAAAAAGAAGTATGTTATAGGTATTACTAACAAATATAGTGTTCCATTAAGTAAGCTAATTCGTTTAACTTTACCAGTGGCATGAATTACGGCAGATAAAGGGAAGAACAATACAACCGACCAGTTCCAAAACAATGACAATTTAGTAAACTCATCTGTAAACACAGGTACTTCCTCCAACCAAAAATTGAGTACAAAAGGAAGTTCTATGAAACAAGGAAATGAAACAAAGAACAATAGGAAAAATGCCATTCGTGATCCTCGTTCCACAAGCCTCTGCATTTCATCAATTTTTTTTTGTGCATATAGCTTAATAATTTGAGGTCTTACGGCTGTAATAAAATTGTTTGAAAAGCCTAGGACTGCCCCCATAACATATCCACTAACACCTGCAGCAGCATTGATTAGTGGACCAAAGAACATGTTCTGAAGAATATTCACACCTTGGGTTCTTGCCATAGTACTTAAATTACCATACAAATCCCACCCTGAAAATTTCAACATGGGCAAAATCAAATTCTTATCTTTTGAAATGACTATAATACATTCTTCAAAATGTTTTCTTGCGTACCACCGATACATCAATCTCATAGTATTTCCGACAAGAAAGAATAGAAGGCCGTAGGTTATTAGCTTATCAAGTGGGATAAAATCCAAAGACAATGCAACCCCCAATTTCAGCAACATGTCTATGATGCTGAGATATGCAAATGCATTCATTCTCTCGTGGGCAATAATAAGAGCATTGAATGGTACCTGTATAATACTCACCACTACAGTTATAACCGATAGTTGATACAGCACTCGTGCGGCATTCATTCTTGCTTCTGGAATAACCAATTTATATTCTAGTAACCATAAACCTACAGTTTCACAAATGAAAAAAATTAATATTGCAAGGAGTACATGAATTGTATATGCAACTGAAAAGGTGGCCTTCATTCGTTGCATGTTTCCTTCTCCCAACTCATACGTCAGAAAGCGTGAAGTCGCTCCCGACAACGAACTATTAAGGAAAGAAAACATGGCTGTTACACCTCCAACTACGTTATAAATACCATAATCTTCTACACCAAGTGATGCAAGTATCACACGACTCATGTAGAAGCCAACAGCCATAGTGAAGAACATTCTGACATACAACACCAGAGTGTTCTTCATTACTCTTTTATTATTTTCTGATTCTGACGACATTATACTTTAAATTTCTTATAAGGACATACTTCACTACAAATTTTATTATTGTATCGTGCGGAGTAATCATTGAACCTGCAGATTCACAACCGTCTGATAGATGTTTACTTGCTTACTACTAGTTTGTCCCATTTCTAATTTCAAAGAAGAATACATCACTACTTAAACTCTTTTATTTGCTTCTCCTCTGAACAAATAGAAATGACGATTTGAATATTGAGCTATATTTTCTCAATTAGTTAACTAAGCTAAACGTTATCATTGTTAAAGTCTCTTCTAGCTCTGTTAATTTCAGAAAACGACTTCTTAACTTTTGTTCTATGACTGGCTTCTGTTATATTTTTTTCTTCTCGTTAAGAAGTACTATAAAGCCATCAATCTCTCTTGTTACAGAAGATAGTTTGTTTCCAAATTTTGGTTTTGACTATCCACTATATCCTCAACCTTATATCCCTACTCAATTAGCTATACATATACGCTAAACTGTTTTCTCTCCAATACCGTATAAATCGCATCTTGTGCAATTAAGCTTTCGTCTTTACAGAGAAAGATTATCACAGAGTGATGGGGCCTCTTACAATTCAAGTATCTGATCTTCTGTCATGAGATAAGCATTGGGCAATGTCTGCCTATATCCATTTCATTTGACAAGCATTGCTCTATAGGTAGGCAACATGCAACTGTGACTGTTATAACTGATTTATAGCTGACGCTCAACGGGAGTGAGATGTTTTTTTCGTTTTCCATTATTCTTAATCGTTAGAAAATGTAACTTGTTACCGTTGCTTTGGTTTGTTTTTTTGAACGTACGGAGGATTCAAACCTCTATGAAACCTGTGCGCACGCTCTAGATATAGATCGGTATGTATCGGTCTAGTCCATTAATCGCGTCGGAACACGTCTCTTGTATAAACCTTCTCTTCAACATCTGACAAGCAGTCATCAAAGCGATTAGCTATGATGGCCTTGCTCATTTCCTTGAACTTGGTAAGGTCGTTGACCACTTCGCTGCCAAAGAAGGTTTCACCATCGTTGAGAGCAGGTTCATAGATGATAACTTCTGCTCCCTTTGCCTTGATGCGCTTCATGATGCCTTGGATAGCAGACTGACGGAAGTTGTCAGAGTTGGACTTCATGGTGAGACGATAGACACCAATTACAGGCGTTTCAGATGTTTCAGAGTTCCAAATATTGTTCTGGGAATAACCATACCAACCTGCCTTGCGGAGGACGGCATCTGCTATGTAGTCCTTACGTGTGCGGTTGCTCTCAACAATGGCGGTCATCATGTTCTGAGGCACGTTCTGATAATTGGCGAGGAGCTGTTTTGTGTCCTTAGGCAGACAGTAGCCGCCATATCCAAATGAAGGGTTATTATAATGTGTACCAATACGTGGATCAAGACCTACACCATTGATGATAGCTTGAGTGTCAAGTCCCTTGACTTCAGCGTAAGTGTCGAGCTCGTTAAAATAGCTAACGCGAAGGGCGAGGTAGGTGTTGGCGAAGAGTTTGACGGCTTCAGCTTCCTTCATACCCATGAAGAGGGTGTCGATGTTCTCCTTGATAGCCCCTTCCTGAAGGAGTGCGGCAAAAGTCTTGGCATACTCTTCTGCCTGTGGATTACCAATAGCGGCAATGGCGGCATTCTCCTCATCCCAGGTCTTATCCTGATTGGTTGGGAGTACCTTCGGATAGCCTACGATGATGCGGCTTGGCCAGAGATTGTCTTCGAGGGCTTTGCTCTCACGAAGGAACTCTGGAGAGAAAAGAAGGTTGAAATGCTTACCCTTTAAAGCGGAATCGGTCATGAAGCGTAAGGCGTACTTGACGTAGAGCGAACGGGTATAGCCTACAGGAATAGTGGATTTGATAACCATTACGGCATCTGGGTTAACGCTCAACACGAGGTCGATGACGTCTTCAATGTGATGGGTATCAAAGAAGTTCCTCTGTGGGTCGTAGTTGGTTGGGGCTGCAATCACCACAAAGTCGACATCTTTGTAAGCAGCTGCTCCATCGAGAGTGGCGGTGAGGTTCAGCTCCTTTTCAACAAAGTACTTCTCGATGTATTTGTCCTGAATCGGGCTGATACGATTGTTAATCTTCTCCACCTTCGCGGGAATGACATCCACAGCCGTCACCTTATGGTGCAGGCTAAGAAGGGCGGCGATACTGAGGCCCACATATCCGGTACCTGCTACCGCTATCTGAAGTTCATTGAATGGTCTCATATTCGGGAATGTTAACTTGCTAATTCGTTTTGTTTTTTGAAACAAGCAGCGGATTCGATCCGCAGCTTCGCGCTTTTTGCCTGCTTTTCCATTTGAAGTGTAAGTTTATGCTATTACTTGGCTAAATTTGCAACCCCATTAAGCTCACCCTGGATGTACTCAAGGCTCGCAATCTTGGTCTTTGTCTCTTCAAGACTTAAGCGACAAGTGTTGTCGGAATTGAACTCAGTAAGGGTACAGCGCTTGCTGTCGCCCTTAGTAAAAAACTGATCGTAGTTGAGAGAACGGTTGTCAGCAGGTACGCGATAGAAGTTACCCATATCCTCGGCCTTGGCGCACTCTTCATTGGTAAGGAGGGTCTCGTACATCTTCTCACCGTGACGGATGCCAATCACCTTAATATCTTCCTTCTTGCCACCGAAGAGCTCGCAAACGGCTTCGGCCTGAGTCTGGATAGTACATGCAGGGGCTTTCTGAACAAGGATATCGCCGTTCTGACCATGTTCGAAAGCAAAGAGAACGAGATCGACGGCTTCTTCAAGCGACATGATGAAACGGGTCATCATAGGCTCAGTAAGAGTAATAGGGTTACCATTGCGAATCTGATCAATCCACAAAGGAATGACAGAACCACGAGAACACATGACATTACCATAGCGAGTACAACAAATTTTTGTATCGCCAGAATAGCGACTTTTTGCCACTGCAATTTTCTCTTCAATAGCCTTCGTAATACCCATCGCATTGATTGGATACGCCGCTTTATCTGTTGATAAACAGATAACTGCTCCTACTTTTGCCTCGATTGCTGCAGTAAGGACATTGTCGGTACCGATGACATTGGTCTTTACTGCTTCCATTGGAAAGAACTCGCAAGAAGGAACCTGCTTGAGGGCTGCTGCATGAAAGATGTAATCGACTCCTGGCATGGCGTTCTTGCATGACTGGAGGTTACGGACATCACCGATGAAGAACTTAATCTTGCTTGCGTACTCAGGATATTTTACCTGATATTCGTGGCGCATGTCATCCTGTTTCTTTTCATCACGCGAGAAGATGCGGATCTCTGCGATGTCAGTTTTCAAGAAACGATTAAGAACGGCATTACCGAAGGAACCTGTACCACCGGTAATCATTAAGGTTTTACCTGCAAAAATTGACATATTTGTATGATGTTTATGAATTATTACTCTTTAGTGACCTTATCGAAATACGTATCCGGTCTCTGTGGGTTAAAGATCTCATTGCAATACATGACGGTTACAAGATCTTGGGTATCAGAGAGGTTGATGATGTTATGTGTATAGCCAGGAAGCATGATGACACTCTGAATCTTGTCGCCTGACACTTCATATTCGAGAATCTCCCCATTCGGATCATTCTCATTGCGAAGCTGGATGAGTCCGTGACCTGACACAACGATGAACTGCTCCCATTTAGAGTGATGCCAATGCTCGCCTTTGGTAATTCCAGGCTTGGAGATATTGATACTGACCTGACCATTGTTGAGGGTGTGGACGAGTTCGGTGAACGAGCCACGGGCATCAATGTTCATCTTGAGGTCAAAAATAGCTTTTCCCTTTGGGAGATAGCTAAGGTAGGTGCTGAAAAGACGTTTTGCAAACGAATCGGCAGGTATCTCAGGAATCATGAGGGTCTTTGGCATGTCGTGGAATTTGTAGAGGAGATCAACAATCTCTCCAAGCTTGACATGATGGGTAATTAAAGCTGCACAATATCGCCCTTCTGGCGTGATAACTGTCTCAACTCCGTCGAACTCACAATGGTGCTCTTCGCCTTTGAGAGCACAAATCATTTCCTCTACAAGGTCATCAATATAGAGAAGTTCCATATCAATGGTTGGATCATTGACCGTGATGGGAAGGTCGTTGGCAATGTTATTGCAGAAGGTAGCAACGGCTGAGTTATAGTTCGGACGGCACCACTTACCGTAGAGGTTCGGGAAACGATAGACGAGCACCTTGGCTCCTGTCTCTTCGCCATACTGGAACATAAGTTCCTCACCGGCTTTCTTGCTCTTACCATACTCGCTAGTGCCGAAGCGGCCTGCGAGGGTGGCTTGGATAGAGCTGCTGATCATCACAGGGCAGTTGTTCTTATACTTCTTGAGTGTATTCAAAAGAACAGTGGCGAAGCCGAAGTTGCCTTCCATGAACTCCTTAGGGTCTTGCGGACGATTAACACCGGCAAGGTTGAAGACAAAATCACACTCCTTACACCATGTGTCAAGTTGATCGGGAGTGGAGTCAAGGTCATACTCAAAAACGTCGTCGACAACAAGATTGCCATAACACTTGGCTTTACCTGTCTTTATGTTACAGAGCTGTGCGCAAAGATTCTTACCCACAAACCCCTTTGCACCTGTTACTAATACTTTCATGATTATTCTATTTAGAATTTACGCCAAACCATTTTGTTGACTACACCAACATAAGACTGGATAATCTTTACTACTTTGGTTGATACGTTCTCGTCAGTATAGTTAGGAACAGGAGTTCCAAAGTCACCATTCTTGACAAGTTCTACAGCGGTATCTACAGACTGGAGGAGACCATTGGTATCGATACCAGAAAGAATGAAACCTGCCTTATCAAGAGATTCAGGTCTCTCAGTAGAAGTACGGATGCAGACGGCAGGGAAAGGATGGCCTACGCTAGTGAAGAAGCTACTCTCCTCGGGAAGTGTACCTGAGTCAGAGACTACGACAAAAGCGTTCATTTGGAGGCTATTATAGTCGTGAAAACCAAGAGGCTGCTGTACCTGTACGCGAGGGTCAAGCTGGAAGCCTGAAGCTGTGAGACGGTTACGTGAACGAGGATGGCAGCTATAGAGGATAGGCATGTCGTATTTCTCAGCCATAACATTAATAGCATTGAAGAGGCTGAGGAAATTCTTCTCAGTATCAATATTCTCTTCACGATGAGCAGAGAGGAGAATGTACTTACCTTTCTCCAAACCAAGACGATGATGAACATCGCTTGTCTCAATCTCAGCAAGGTTCTGATGGAGCACCTCTGCCATAGGTGAACCTGTAACATAGGTACGCTCACGTGGAAGTCCGCACTCGGCAAGGTAACGACGTGCGTGCTCTGAGTAGGCAAGGTTGACATCGGAAATGATGTCGACAATGCGACGGTTGGTCTCCTCGGGCAGGCACTCGTCCTTACAGCGGTTGCCAGCTTCCATGTGGAAGATGGGTATGTGAAGGCGCTTGGCACCGATAACACTCAAGCATGAATTGGTATCACCCAAGACGAGAACTGCATCAGGTTTGGTGGCCACCATGAGCTTGTAACTGGTGTTGATAATATTACCACAGGTAGCACCGAGATCATCACCCACGGCATTCATATAAACCTCAGGATCCTTGAGCTTGAGGTCCTTGAAGAATACGCCATTAAGATTGTAGTCATAGTTCTGCCCCGTGTGGGCAAGGATAACATCAAAATACTGACGAGTCTTGTTGATGACGGCTGCGAGACGGATAATCTCGGGACGGGTGCCGACAATAATCAGTAGTTTCAGTTTACCGTTATTTTGGAAACTGACGTTAGAATAGTCCGTTCTGAGTTCCATACAAATAATCGTTTATTTATTTCATAGATTTATTATTATTCTAACGTTTGGAAATGATCTACAACCTCAAAAAAGAGGTCTCCAAACGCAGACATGTTATATTTTGGTATGTAATCTTCTATTTTTTTCTTTATATTGTGGTACGAAATAGCAAAACTAAGAAATATAACGAGATGTATTACAGTTGTAAAAACGCATTGCCAAGGAATCTATTCCCCCGGTAATTATAAGGATCTTACCTGCAAAAATGCTCATAATACTTATTTTTTATTCGTTATATCAATAATTAATTGAAATCACATTCATTTTCTTTGCCGTAACCATAGCCATAACGCTTACCATAGCCATAATACTTGCCGTATTTACCATAACCATGGTAATAGCCGTACTTCTTTTTCTGAAGGTCTAAACCGTTAATAGCGATACTGAGATTAGGTAATTTATTATTTTCAGAAAGCTCATTAACCAAAGTAAACTCTGCCTTACGGGTATAATCAGCACGGCATACGTATACCGATAAATCAGCGGTACGACCTATCAGCAAAGTATCGGTTACCATACCCACAGGAGCGGTGTCCAGAATCACATAATCAAAGTTAGTTTTCAATGTTTCGATAGCTTTCTCCAATCCGTCACGGGCCAATAATTCCGTCGGATTGGGAGGAACTGCTCCACCCGGAAGAATAAAAAGATTCCTGTTGATATCAGAAGGTTGAACCAGATCCATCAAGTTCATACTCGGGTTAGTCAGGAACTGAGTAATTCCATGATCTTTCTTTGGAATATTGAACACTTTGTTCAGACCGGGCTTGCGAATGTCAAGACCAACGATTACTACTTTCTTACCTAACAAAGAAAGGCTTACGGCTAAATTGGCGGAAATAAAAGACTTTCCTTCACCACTGATAGTAGAAGTTACTAAAATTACGTTCTTATCTCTTTCAAGCATAAACTGAAGATTGGTACGGACATTGCGGAAAGTCTCGCTCATCAGGTTGTTCTGGTTCTCAAAGACCGCAATTGAACCGGATTTCTCATCCGCCAATGGAATATCACCTACAACCGGAAGTGAAGTCAATTTCTCGATATCGGCACGTCCTTCAATCTTGAATTTGGTCAAACCTATCAAATAGATGATACCTACCGGAATTCCCATTCCAAAAAGTAAAGCAACCAGATAAATCTTCATTCTCTTAGGAGAAATGGGATTGTCATCAGCAATCGCTGCATCAATTATCTGGGCATTATTGGCGGTAGCAGCCAAAGTAATAGCATTCTCCTCACGTTTCTGAAGCAGCATTAGATACAGTCCCGATTTGATTTCCTGCTGCCGGGCAATGCTCACAAACTGACGTTCCTGAGTCGGGGCGTCACTGATACGACGGGAATAACGACTCGCTTCACGGTCCAAATCGGCTTTCGTGATCTGTAATCCTTTCAAGGTAGCATCCAAAGTGGCCTGCACATTGCTACGCATGGCACGGATACTGGTATTAAGGTTGACAATCGCCGGGTTACTTTCCGTTGAGGTACGCAACAGGCGGTTACGTTCAATCAGCATCTCATTATAACGCGAGATTGCTCCAACCAAGCCACCATCCTGCAAGCCCACATTGGCAGGCAACACTTCATATTCATTACCCTGAAGGTATTTTTGCAAATCAACAACAAGGTTGATCTGGGTCTGATTCTCCACACGTTTCTTTTCGTATTCCGCATTACCAGTCAAGGCGATCTGAGCCTCACTACTCAAATCCGTAATACCTGCTGTACGTTTGAAATTTTCCAGATCTTGCTCAGTACTACCCAACTCCTTGGAAATAATACCAATACGTTCATCTATAAACTCTGCTGTTTTCTGGGCCACTTCATTCTTGTCATTATTCGCATTAATGTTATACATCTCAAGCAGTTTATTGATAAAGTCCCTGCCACGACGGGAATTGGTATTCTTCAATGAAATGACAACAACAGAAGTCGTTTTCGAAGTGGGGGCTATCGACAAGGAATTGGCATATCCTTTTGCTACAGAGAAAGGCCGGTTAATGAAAGCCGTAATATGACGTTCTTTCGTCACGTTTTCCGGACGGACAGCGGACAAGGTATCATTATTTGCGAAAAATGCGATTGTACCCTCATCGGTCGGGAATACGGCAGGTAATTTTTCAAATTGTCTCCGGTATTCTTTCTCACCCACTCTCATTTGTACATCCATCACACCTGTCGGTTGAAGAGTCATGGCGACTTCCATTCTGCCTGGAAGCTTGTCTGCCTCCTGCGGAGTAAGGCTCACCAATACGGGAGAGGTCTGATAAAGTTCTTTTTTCGGGAACTCGTCTTCATCTATATAGGTAACAAACAGTCCTAAATTGTTTACCACCTCTCCGGATAAAGACTTCGAACGGAGCACTTCAATTTCATTATCAACATTACCGGACGAAGAGACAAAACCGTCCAAACCCATCCTTTCCAGTTCGGAAGACATACTTGTACCACCACCTTTCTTATCATCCTTAATCAAGACTGTGGCGGAAATATTATAAACGGGTGTCGTCAGTCTCAGGTATCCCCACGCACAGGCGATACATACAATTACTGAAACCACGAACCAAGGCCAGTGAACCAGACAACGGAAAAAAATTTCCTGAATATTAATCTGCTCTTCAGACTGTTCCATACACTTTTCCTTTTTTTCCTCAACCATACAGTGATACTATTTGAAGATTGTTACTAATAAACTTGCCAATGACACTAAGATAGAGGTGGCTGAGAACCAGAGGCTTGTACTGTTACCGATATCAGAGTTGCGCGCTTTCGCCTTGTTCGGAGTCACATAAACAATATCATTCTGCTGCAACCAATAATAAGGGGAAAGAATGGTTTCCGCACTGTTTATATCCAATGTTATGATCTGCTGTTTACCGTCAGCACCTTCACGAATCAGTTTTACATTGTCACGAAGTCCCCAGACAGTCATATCACCTGCCATAGCCAAGGCTTCCAGCAGATTCACCTTCTCATTATTGATGGTAAAGGTACCGGGACGTGCAACCTCACCCAATACGGAAATTTTGTAATTAACCATGCGGACAGTTACTATCGGAGTCTCCTTGATATAAGGCTTCAACTTTTCTATAATTAATTGTTCTGCCTCTTTCTTTGTCAAACCACCCACTTTTAATTCGCCTAATACCGGAAAATTGATCTTTCCTTCATTATCCACCAAATAGGGCTGTAGGACAGGCTGAGTTGTCAACTGTGTATTTCCAGTAACCACACTGCCAGGACTCGCTACAGTCAAATTGAATGGAACAGCCAATTCGGGACTGGTACATGACACCACAATAGTAAGCAGGTCTTTAGGCATTATCTTTGCATCATACAAGTTTTCATGTTGGACGGTCTGTTGCACAAATTCCGCATCCTGCAAGTAAGGCACCTTTTTATATGACTGACAGGAAACAAACAGAAGTATTGTAATCAAGCAAACAAGTACATTACGTCCCATGCCTTGTACACTCATATACAGGTAAAATGTTTTATTCATAAAATTTTCTAGTTTATTATTCTTTATCTAAAACTTCAAATCGCGGAGAATTCTTTGACTTAAATTCCGGAACTATTTTCTTCATCAACCGCACGGTATCCATGATCTTTACCGCACGCGACAACTTTTCAAACTCTGCATAAGTGTCAAGAATATCAGCATATTCATACCGACGAACTTTGGCGATCATGATTTTTTTATTCTCTGTCGGGATCGTATTTTCTTTATCGCTCAACACCTCTTCATAAAGCTTCTCACCCGGACGTAATCCCGTGAATTCTATTTTGATGTCTTCACCCGGACGATAGCCAGCCAATTCGATCATACGAGTCGCCAGATCAACGATCTTGACCGCTTTTCCCATCTCAAAGACAAAGATTTCATTGCCCTCCCCCATGGTAGCAGCCTCCATTACCAAGCGGCAAGCTTCGGGAATAGTCATAAAGAAACGGATGATATCAGGATGAGTAACAGTGACAGGACCACCATTCTCTATCTGTTCTTTAAAACGAGGAATGACAGAACCATTACTGCCCAATACATTACCAAAACGGGTAGTGATAAATTTTGTATGACCTTTCACTTTTCCTTCACGGATAGCGCATCCCAGACTTTGAACATAGATTTCTGCCAAACGTTTGGAACAGCCCATTACATTAGTAGGATTTACAGCTTTATCCGTAGACACCATAATCATCTTTTCAGCACCATATTCCACAGCCATATCAGCCACCTGACGAGAACCGGTCACATTGACAAGTACAGCTTCACAAGGATTTTCTTCCATCAAAGGCACATGTTTATAAGCAGCAGCATGAAAAACAATTTGAGGATGATACAATTCGAATACCATACGAACGCGTTCCTTCACACGCACATCACCAATCACCGGAACAAAATCTATATTCGGATATTTTTTCTCAAACTCAAGACGGACATTATGCAAAGGTGTTTCTGCAGAGTCGAACATGATAAGTTTCTGAATTCCCATCTGCACTAATTGACGGCAAAGTTCACTGCCAATACTGCCTGCCGCACCAGTCACCAACACCACTTTTCCCCTGAATTCTTCTGCAACCTGACGAAGGTTGATATTAATTTCGGCACGACCCAACAAATCCTCAATCTTAATAGGACGTACCCACTGATGAAAGTTTCCGTCAGAGTCCGCTTCACTGATAGTAGGAGCTATCAATGTTTTAAGTTCATTGTTTTTACAATATTCCAAAAGTCGTTTTTCTTCCAGGCGGGTATCTTCATAACGGGCAAACAGAATCCCCTTAATTCCGCGCTTCCGCATGATATAATCAACATCCGATTCATTTTCAAAGTAATAAACGGGAAGATCTGCCAATCGGCGTCGGCTGTTATTTTTACCATATACATAAAAACCGGCTACTTTATAATGTGCACTATCCCTAAGACGTAACTTCAAGGCTACACTCTCTTCATTAGTACCATAAATAAGAATACGTGTGTTCTTTTTATTCACCCAATCCAATAAAAAATCATAGACGATTATCAATGATACACGGAAGGTTGTCAAGATCACTAAAGTCAATAAACCATCAAATAGAAGATAGGATATTTTATAATTATATGGCAATTGGGTCTCATATATAACTCCAAAAGAAATAATGACCAAACAGGCAATTTTAAATAAAACGGCACACATGATACGCCAAAGTTCACGTGCCTGTGAGAAACGAATTGTATTACGATAAGTATGGAATAATAAAGAGCCCGCAACACTTGCCACCAAAGAAACGCAAGCAAATTTACAGAGCATCCAGTCGGTCATTGGAACATGCGCCATATAATGAATTACCGCATAAGCGACCAACGAACATAATACAGAAATTGCCGTGTCAATACCTAAAATAACCCAATAACTGAAATAATTTTTGCGGACATATTGCACTATGTCCTTCAATGTTTTTTCCATTATAGTATAAATGAATAAAATAATATTTCGAAATTTGATTTATCTGATTGAGTATGATCAGCACAAGGACTATGACTACGATTTCCATGTTGGTGTAGCCCAACAGAGAATCCCTTCATCTTTCGATACGGACATACATTTCTACACTATATCTTTTGTAAAGATATAATTCATAATACTTTATGGATTTTTATTTTTGAGAGAGGTCATCGATAAATATATCCACTGTTTGGTTACCGATGTCAGATAGACTGCCTGCTATTTTACAGACTTTCATTACATTTTTGCAGTAAAATCCCCATACCCCTATAAAATAGATTGATTACTCAATCACGTAAATCCCCATTTTCAGATACCGGCTCTACACACCCAGCCGGTATATCTACACATGCACACCCTAACATTGTCAATCGAACAGCAACTTTCGATTTCCCATTCACATGTACTAATTCCCCTTCCAATCCTGCCAATGGTCCCTTGATTACCCGTATTTTCTCTCCCGGAGCCAATGGCGATGTACTCATGCTAATCGTCTCATCCGAGTAGTCGAGCATAAACTTAAATCGCAACATTTGTTGATCAGGAATAACAGCCGGAGTACTCTCCCCACGTAATACCATGTAACGGCTGATAGAAGATAAAGTCAGGACTTCTTTTTGTTCTTGCAGATCAACGTGAACGAAAATCATCATCGGAAGCAGTACCCGGTCGACAATTTTACGGCGGTCGCTCCATTGATGGACTTCTTGTTGAATTGGAAGGAAATTTTCGATCCCCATTTTCGTAAGCCGCTCACCCGTTTTTTTCTCGTGACAAATACGTACGATTGCCACCAACCAACGTTTTGAGCGCGCTACGCTGCTGCCAATCACATCTGTTGGCAGAAGATTTCGATCGTCATTTTTCTTAATGATCATGTATTTTTACCCCTCATTTTTCCATACCCCTTAGGCAATGGATTGAATTCGGTGACAAAGATAGATAAAATTATAAATAGTAAACAAGAAAAAACGCATTCTTTTTTTACATACAAATAGAAATATACAGTTAAGACTATCTTGGACGTGAAAAATCCGCTATCACATTGGTTCTATTTTACCACCCATATTTTATACAACATCCCTAAACAAATCAGGCGCGGAATTTCCGCGCCTGATTTCTATTTCTTTGATTTACTTACCACTTATAATTGATACCGAAGCTAAGCAATTCTTTCAACTGGAAGAAGCTGTCTCCTTCAGTCGGTTTCGAGCTGTCGTCAAAACGGGTATGTATATAGAGCTTAGTAGAAAGATAACGGTTCAAAACGAAGTTGAATGTATTTTCCCATTCTACACGTGCCCAATGATAGTTGGTCAGATAATTGAGACGAGACTCTAAAGTTACTGCAGAGATGATGGTCCAGTTCAATGTAGATTGTAACTGGGAACCAAAGTCATTTTTAGAGCATTTTCCTTTGTCTAAGCCAAACTTAGTTTCGTCTACTTCAGAATTACCGATATAACGCAAGTTATAAGTCAACGGCGCCATAAACACAGAAAGATTAAATTTCTTCTTACTCAATTTATAATCCATACCGACACTGACCGCCAAATCTGCCGGAGACATGAAAGATGAAACCAATTCTTCGCTGTTAGCTTTATATCCATTGAAAAACTGTGTCTTAAACTCGGACGAAATGGTATAATACCAATTCTTGAAAGCTCTCAAACCTAATTTATTATACAAACGAAATTGGTCTGTATTGAACAGATATTTATGGTATTCATCTGACGGAGTGGAAGTCATACCTACTTTAGCTTCCAGCTGGTTCTCAAACAGCACCTTTTCATTGTCATTATAGTTGGCAAAAATCTGAAAAGTGGCTAATCCGGAGAAGTTACTTTCACCTCCCTTATACCAGTTATCCGAAAGGTGGTTCTGGCTAATCTGCAACGATCCGTTACCTCCGGTCACCCACCAGTTCGGCCGACTAATCTTCATATTGGCTTTCCCTACATTATCATCCATATTTTCCGGTTGAAACAGATGAATAACGTTTGCTTTGGGAGATATTTTCGGCTTCACATCGTGACGGAATACATCACGACTCATGATGCGGTCTTCTGTAGTGACAACCAAGTTCGGACGTTCCAAATAAAGATCCATCAATGCACTGTTCACTATTTTCTCGGCACGCTGGGTTTTGGTAAATGCCAGGGTATCATAAGGCAGAAGTTCCGCTGTCAGTTGAGGAGTGGTGTCCCATTGCATAGGCTTCCATTCCAATTTCGAATATTGTGCCATCGGAGCATAATAATATGCCAATGGTGTGAACAGACGAAAATAATCGGGATCAGACGGAATATAACGTGGCGGCACAGCCAGATCGTTCAAATAATCTAATTGCGCGACATACTTATTATATAAATAAGAAACGGTATCCAGTTTCGGAGTCGGCCCCGACATATTCAGTTTGAGCATCAAATATTTCTGAAGCTCCGCCGAAAGCGTATCTGTTTTCACGACTCTGGCTTTTGCCACAACTGTTGAAGATTTAACCGTTTTGGCAGGTTTAATCGCTTCAGGAGCAGGCTGCAGAGAGTCAGTCGGAAGTGGAGAGGGATCGACAGATTCCTGTGCAAAAAGCGATAACGATAAGATTGACAGAATAAACGCTGAACATAAAGTAGTAATTCTCATCATATTTGTCTATGGTTTAGGGTGCAAAGCTACATTATTTTGTTCAGAAATCATAGGATTCTTTTAAAATTGCATTTTTTAATAAAATTGTGGAGACGAAAGACTGTAATCTTCCTCTTTTTTTTATAATTTTGCGGTTTTTAAGTTCGTAAGAATACTACTAAGTAAACAATTATTAAAACAGTTATAGCTGTGGGAGAAACAAAGTATATTTTCGTCACCGGTGGTGTTGCCTCTTCTTTAGGAAAAGGGATCATCTCATCATCCATCGGTAAGTTGCTGCAAGCAAGAGGTTATAATGTAACCATCCAGAAGTTTGACCCGTATATCAACATCGACCCGGGAACATTGAATCCTTATGAGCACGGAGAGTGCTATGTAACCGTAGACGGACACGAAGCCGACCTCGACTTGGGACACTATGAGCGATTCCTGGGTATACAAACGACAAAGGCGAACAACATTACTACGGGACGTATCTACAAGAGCGTCATTGACAAGGAACGTCGTGGAGATTATCTGGGTAAAACGATCCAGGTGATTCCTCACATCACAGACGAGATCAAACGGAATGTAAAACTGCTTGGTAATAAATACAAGTTTGATTTTGTGATTACTGAAATCGGTGGTACGGTAGGTGACATCGAATCACTCCCCTACCTCGAAAGTATCCGTCAGTTGAAATGGGAACTCGGTAAGAACGCTCTTTGCGTACACTTGACCTATGTTCCTTATCTTGCTGCTGCCGGAGAATTGAAAACAAAACCGACGCAACATTCTGTAAAGGAACTCCAAAGTGTGGGTATTCAGCCGGATGTACTGGTACTGCGTGCCGAGCATCCGCTAAGTGACGGACTGCGTAAGAAAGTGGCACAATTCTGTAATGTAGACGATAAAGCCGTCGTGCAGTCTATCGACGCGGAAACAATTTACGAAGTACCTATCCTGATGCAGGCGCAAGGGCTGGACAGCACTATCCTCGAAAAGATGGGACTGCCGGTAGGAGAAACTCCGGGACTCGGCCCATGGCGTAAATTCCTGGAACGTCGTCACGCTGCAGAAACCAAAGAGCCTATCAATATTGCGCTGGTTGGAAAATATGACTTACAGGATGCTTATAAGTCTATCCGTGAAGCTTTATCGCAGGCAGGTACTTACAATGACCGCAAAGTGGAAGTTCATTTCGTAAACAGTGAGAAACTGACTGATGAAAATGTATGTGAAGCTCTGAAGGGTATGTCGGGCGTAATGATCGGTCCGGGATTTGGCCAACGGGGTATTGACGGCAAGTTTGTTGCTATCAAATATACACGTACGCATGATATCCCGACTTTCGGTATTTGCCTGGGTATGCAATGTATCGCCATCGAATTTGCACGTAACGTACTGGGATACGCTGATGCCAACTCACGTGAAATGGATGAAAAGACCCCGCACAACGTGATTGATATCATGGAAGAACAGAAAGCAATCACCAACATGGGTGGTACGATGCGTCTGGGTGCCTACGAATGTGTATTGCAGAAAGGCTCGAAAGCATATCAGGCTTACGGACAAGAACATATTCAGGAACGTCACCGTCATCGCTATGAGTTCAACAATGATTATAAAGACCGATATGAAGCTGCCGGCATGAAATGCGTAGGTATCAACCCGGAATCGGATCTGGTAGAAATCGTTGAAATCCCGGCATTGAAATGGTTTGTCGGTACACAGTTCCATCCGGAATATGGCAGTACGGTACTGAACCCTCATCCGTTGTTCGTGGCATTCGTGAAAGCTGCCATCGAAAACGAAAAAACAATGGTGAAAGACTAACGATACGCGGTAAACAACCGGTAGTTTGTAATTTTATAATTTGTAATTAAAATAAGAATGGATAAAAACACCATCACAGGTCTCGTTCTAATAGGCATATTATTGGTAGGATTCAGTTTTTTGAGCCGTCCAAGCGAGGAACAGATAGCTGCACAAAAAAGATACTATGACTCTATTGCCGTAGTACAGCAGCAGGAAGAAGCGCTGAAGGCAAAAACGGAAGCTGCGCTGGCTAACAGCCCAAAAGAGGTTGCATCGGCTGCCGATTCTTCTGCTTTGTTTTTCAATGCCTTGCATGGGACCGATTCTAAAATCAGCATCCAGAATAATGTAGCGGAAATTACTTTCGCAACAAAAGGCGGACGTGTCTATTCAGCCATGCTGAAGGATTATATGGCACAGGACAAAAAAACGCCGATTATGTTGTTCGACGGTGACGATGCTTCGATGAACTTCAACTTTTACAACAAAGCAGGAGCCATCCAGACCAAAGATTATTTCTTTGAAGCTGTAAACAAGACGGACAGTAGTGTTACCATGCGTCTGGCTGCGGATAGCGCAAGCTATATCGATTTCATCTATACGCTGAAACCGGATAGCTATCTGATGAACTTTGAAATCAAAGCGACAGATATGGAAGACAAGTTGGCAAGTACTAAGTATGTGGACATCGATTGGTCACAACGCGCCCGCCAACTGGAAAAAGGATTCACCTATGAGAATCGTCTGTCGGAACTGACTTATAAAGTAACAGGCGACAATGTAGACAACTTATCTGCTGCCAAAGATGACAGTCAGAATTTGCCGGGACGTATCGACTGGGTAGCTTTCAAAAATCAGTTCTTCTCTTCTGTATTTATTGCTGAACAGGATTTCGACAAGGTTTCCGTAAAGTCAAAAATGGAGCAGCAAGGAAGCGGATATATCAAAGATTATTCTGCTGAAATGAATACTTTCTTTGATCCGACAGGCAAAGAACCGACAGAGATGTATTTCTATTTCGGTCCGAACCACTTTAAGACGCTGAAAGCGCTGGATAAAGGCCGCGACGAGAAATGGGAACTTCACAGACTGGTTTACTTGGGCTGGCCGTTGATTCGCTGGATTAACCAGTTTATCACAATCAACGTATTCGACTGGTTGTCCGGCTGGGGATTGAGCATGGGTATCGTACTGTTGATTCTGACTATCATGGTGAAAGTCGTGGTTTATCCGGCTACCTGGAAAACGTACATGTCTTCTGCCAAGATGCGTGTATTGAAACCGAAAATTGACGAAATCAGCAAGAAATATCCGAAGCAGGAAGATGCAATGAAGAAACAGCAGGAAGTGATGGGCCTTTACAGCCAATACGGGGTAAGCCCGATGGGCGGCTGTCTGCCGATGTTATTGCAGTTCCCTATCCTGATGGCTTTGTTTATGTTCGTGCCGAGTGCTATCGAGCTGCGTCAACAGAGTTTCTTGTGGGCGGACGATCTTTCTACTTATGACGCTATCATCACATTCCCATTCCATATTCCGTTCCTGGGCAACCACCTTAGCTTGTTCTGCTTGCTGATGACGGTGACAAACATCTTGAACACGAAGTACACGATGTCTATGCAGGATACCGGAGCGCAGCCACAAATGGCGGCTATGAAATGGATGATGTACCTGATGCCGATTATGTTCTTGTTTGTCTTGAACGACTATCCGTCAGGTTTGAACTATTACTATTTCGTGTCAACGCTGATTAGCGTGGGTACTATGATTCTGCTTCGTAAAACGACCGACGAAACTAAATTGTTGGCTATTCTTGAAGCGAAAAAGAAGGACCCGAAACAAATGAAAAAGACCGGATTTGCTGCTCGTCTGGAAGCGATGCAGAAGCAACAAGAGCTACTGCAGCAGCAAAGACAGAATAAAAAATAAGGAATTATTCCTGAATCATATTCTAAGAAAGCCGGACACCCTATTTTGGTTGCCCGGCTTTCTTTCTCTAAACAATATAATAAGATGAAAACCAAATATTCGTATAAACAAATCTGGACGATCACCTTCCCTATCCTGATCAGTCTGATTATGGAGCAAATGATCGGCATGACGGACACGGCCTTTCTGGGACGTGTAGGAGAAATCGAGCTGGGTGCTTCTGCTATCGCAGGGGTATATTATCTCGCCATCTTTATGATGGCATTCGGTTTCAGCATCGGCGCACAGATCTTAATCGCCCGCCGCAACGGAGAAGGAAACTACAAGGAAATCGGACCGATTTTCTATCAGGGCATTTATTTCCTACTTGCCATGGCAGTGATTTTATTCACATTCTCCATCGTATTTTCACCATATATCTTAAAGAATATCATTTCGTCTCCTCACATTTACGATGCAGCCGAAAGTTATATTCACTGGCGTGTGTATGGGTTCTTCTTTTCTTTTGTCATGGTCATGTTCCGCGCCTTCTTTGTAGGTACGACACAAACCAAAACACTGACGCTGAACTCTATCGTAATGGTGCTTTCGAACGTGGTATTCAACTATATCCTGATCTTCGGTAAATTCGGTTTCCCGCAACTGGGAATTGCCGGTGCTGCCATCGGTTCGTCACTGGCCGAAATGGTATCGGTGATTTTCTTCATCATCTATACATGGAAACGAATTGACTGCAAGAAATATGCGTTGAACATATTGCCCAAATTCCATGGAAAAACACTGAAACGCATACTGAATGTTTCTGTGTGGACAATGATTCAGAATTTCGTTTCTTTGTCTACCTGGTTCATGTTCTTCCTGTTTGTGGAACATTTGGGAGAGCGGTCATTGGCAATTGCCAACATCATCCGCAACGTGTCGGGGATACCGTTTATGATTGCAATGGCATTTGCTTCCACCTGCGGTTCGCTGGTAAGTAACCTGATCGGTGCAGGCGAACAGGATTGTGTACGGGGAACTATCAAGCAACATATCCGTATCGGATATATCTTTGTATTGCCGATCCTGGTATTTTTCTGCTTATTCCCGGATCTGATTCTGCGCATTTATACAGACATCCCGGATTTAAGAGCGGCATCCGTTCCTTCACTGTGGGTACTATGCTCTGCCTATCTAGTGCTGGTGCCTGCCAATGTGTATTTCCAATCGGTATCAGGTACAGGGAATACGCGGACTGCACTGGCTATGGAACTTTGTGTATTGGCTATCTACGTCACATACTCTGCATATTTCATCATGTACCTGCGGATGGACGTTGCATTTGCCTGGACAACGGAATGCGTATATGGTATTTTCACGCTGATGTTCTGCTACTGGTATATGAAGAAAGGAAACTGGCAGAAAAAGAAGATTTAAATCCTTTTTTCACTATCTTCGCAAGAAAATAAACATTTTATAAAATATATGAGACAAGCTAATTTAATTATGATGTCGGCGGCAATGTTGTTAGCTGCCTGCGGAGGAACCAAAGACGCAGGCAAGACAGATCAGGTGCTTATCGAGAAATCGGATATTAAGATCGAAGGGAAGCGCATGACTCCCGAAGCACTTTGGGCTATGGGACGTATCGGCGGATTCGCCGTATCGCCCGACGGAAAGAAAATTGCGTATACGGTAGCGTATTACAGCGTACCGGAAAACAAGAGTAACCGCGAAGTTTTCGTGATGAACGCAGACGGAAGCGAAAACCAACAAATCACTCGTACCCCGTATCAGGAAAATGAGGTGACTTGGATTAAAGGAGGCACCAAACTGGCATTCTTAAGTAATGACAACGGAAGCAGCCAGCTTTATGAAATGAATCCGGATGGTAGCGGGCGCAAGCAGCTGACCAACTACGACGGAGATATTGAAGGATATTCCATCTCACCGGATGGCAAAAAACTGCTGTTTATTTCACAAGTAAAGACGAAAGAAAGCACTGCTGATAAGTATCCGGACCTGCCGAAAGCTACCGGTATCATCGTTACCGACCTGATGTACAAACATTGGGATGAATGGGTGACGACCGCTCCGCATCCTTTTGTTGCCGACTTTGATGGTAACGGCATTTCCAATATCGTGGATATTCTGAACGACGAACCGTATGAAAGTCCGATGAAGCCTTGGGGTGGCATTGAGCAACTTGCCTGGAATATGACTTCGGACAAAGTGGCTTACACTTGCCGTAAAAAGACAGGACTGGAATATGCGATTTCTACCAACTCTGATATTTATATCTATGACTTGAATACTAAGAAAACAGAAAATATTACTGAAGAGAACAAAGGATATGATACCACCCCACAATACTCACCGGACGGCAAGTATATTGCCTGGCAGAGCATGGAACGTGACGGATACGAAGCTGATCTGAACCGTCTGTTCATCATGAACCTGGAAACTGGCGAGAAGCGTTTTGTGAGTAAGGCATTCGAATCGAATGTGGATGCCTTTGTTTGGGGAGCAGATGCAAAAGTGATCTATTTCACAGGTGTATGGCATGGAGAATCACAAATTTATGCGCTTAACCTGGCAAATGATTCGGTAAAGGCTATTACTTCAGGAATGTATGATTACGAAGGGGTAGCTCTTTTCGGAGATAAGCTGATTGCGAAACGTCATTCAATGAGTATGGGTGATGAGATTTACTCTGTGGCACTAGATGGTTCTACCACTCAACTGACACAGGAGAACAAACAAATCTATGACCAGCTGGAAATGGGTAAAGTGGAAGGTCGCTGGATGAAAACAACAGATGGTAAACAGATGTTGACATGGGTGATTTATCCTCCACAGTTTGATCCGAACAAGAAATATCCGACTTTACTGTTCTGCGAAGGAGGTCCGCAGAGTCCGGTAAGCCAGTTCTGGTCTTATCGCTGGAACTTCCAGATTATGGCAGCTAATGATTATATCATCGTTGCTCCGAACCGTCGCGGTTTGCCGGGATTCGGTGTGGAATGGAACGAACAGATTAGTGGTGACTACGGTGGCCAGTGTATGAAGGATTATTTCACTGCTATCGATGAAATGGCAAAAGAGCCGTATGTGGACAAAGATCGTCTGGGATGCGTAGGCGCCAGTTTCGGAGGATTCTCCGTATATTGGTTGGCCGGACATCACGACAAACGGTTCAAAGCGTTCATTGCTCATGATGGTATCTTCAACATGGAAATGCAGTATCTGGAAACTGAAGAAAAATGGTTTGCCAACTGGGATATGGGAGGCGCATACTGGGAAAAACAGAATCCGGTGGCACAGCGTACGTTTGCCAACTCTCCTCACCTATTCGTAGAGAAATGGGATACTCCTATTCTCTGTATTCATGGAGAAAAAGACTACCGTATCCTGGCTAATCAGGCAATGGCTGCTTTTGATGCTGCCGTGATGCGGGGTGTTCCTGCAGAGTTGCTGATTTATCCGGATGAAAATCACTGGGTATTGAAGCCACAGAATGGGGTTCTATGGCAACGCACATTCTTTGAATGGTTGGACAAATGGGTGAAGAAAGCTCCGTCTAAATAAAATTTTAAAGCACGGATTATACGAATCTCACAGTCATTTGATTCACTAAAACTGCATATTTCATATAATCTGTGCTTAACGACTTTCCAATAAAGTAAAATAAAAGAAGGCTCTGTTCTCAATCTACTTGAGTTCAGAGCCTTCTCCATTGCATCCATCATAGATCGGCTAAATCTTACTCCGAATAAATATTTTCAATTTCTACAATATACATCTTGTGGAAACCGCCATGAGCACCACCGTACCACTTTTCCAATGATTCCTTATCCAGAAAACATTCCGGTTTGATACCGTCAGCATAAAGCTTCTTACACTCCAGGCTCAATCGTGCCTGCTCAAACAACACATTGCCATTTTCTGTAAATACTGGTTTCAATCCGGTCTCTTTTACTTTATCTATATTACGTCCCGACTTAGAACCACAAATAGCGTGAATCTTCTTATTTTCTTCCCCTAAGAAAGAAAGTGTCAGGTAATCGTTCTCCTCTACAAACTCGTATGTATACCGTTCGGGACGGATAAAAACGAAAGCAACCGGTTTATTCCACAACCAGCCGATGCCACCCCAACTTGCTGTCATCGTGTTAAACTTCTCTTTTGTTCCGGCCGTAACCAGCATCCACTCTTTTCCAATCGCTTCGAAAAAGTTTTCTTTCAGGTCTTTTACTTCTAATTTCTTCATCTCTTTATTCGTTTCTAATTATTTCTGTTTTTTCAATTTTACAATCTCTCCCAAATAGGGAATCTCCACTGGAATCTTCCGTTTCTTTGCTTCTGCTGCAAAAACTTTCGGAGGATCGTGCAAAGGCTCGTCAGACAAGTCGAATGTGCCATAATGCATGGGAATGGTAAGACCTGCATTCATTTCTTCGGCAGCAGTCAAGGATTCGTAAGGCGATATATGATTGGGACGCATAAACCAGCGGGGTTTATATGCTCCGATGCCCAACAAAGCATAATCCGGTGCTCCGAACAGATCGGGAATCTCACGAAAATGGCTGGAATAACCCGTATCACCACTATAATAAAGAGAAATCCCATTTCCTTGCAGCATAAAAGCTCCCCACAGTCGCTGCCCACCATCACGTACGGAACGTTTGCTCCAGTGTTGTGCCGGCAGAAACGTGATCTTCAATCCTTCATCTTCCATTTGTTGATACCATCCGGCTTCAATCACTTTCATTTCAGGGAACCATCCCTGAATCAGTTCACCGGTTCCCAAGCCGCAGAAAAGTTTCATTTGCGGGTTATTCTTCAGTAAGCGTGCTATACTCTGTTTATCCAAATGGTCAAAATGGTCATGGCTGACAAGTAGATAATCAATCTCCGTAAATATATCAGGATTAGCAGGAAATTCGCTCTGTCTTTTCACAAAAGGAATACTGCCGAACACCGGATCGAACATGATTCGCTTACCCGCTAATTGAAGAAAGAAAGAATTATGTCCGAGCCATATCAGAGAATCTCCTACCACCGCATCCAATGAGCGAAGATAACAAACTTTCGGGTCCCATTTCACCGTCTTCTTCTCTTTGCGTTGGGGATTGGGCGAAAGACGCCATTTCAGCACGCTGCCCATCCCCGGACGGAAGCGATGCTGCCTGTTAAAAAAACGTCCGCGCACCATCGGATTTCCTCTCCAATAAGGATTGACTGTCGCTAAACGTTCGTTTCTCCTAAAACATATATGTTCACCCATTTTTATTTCCTGAATACGTATTTACAAACTTACTAAAAAATTCTCGATTTACGATGAATAAGGGGAAACAAAAAATGTACCCCGGACACACTATCGGGGTACATTTACTTATAAAAGAATAAATATTATCCTTTTTTAATAGAATGAGGCTTAGTTAACAGCAGTGCAGCCCATACAGAGGCAGTTGCCAGCCAAGAGCAGAAAGATTGATAACCATAATGACCGCACCCAATATCCATAAAATCAATAGCGACCATTTCAAACCTGTTCCCATTGGTGACCAATGGAATAGCTGGCGCAAAATGGTATACAAAAAAGCTCCTAATGGAATACCGATGAGGGCAACTCCGGCAATCGTACCTAATAATGTCATCATAGGAGAGACGGAAGCAACCGGCATCCAGTCGATGGCAGGCAACAACTCATAAAGTAAAGCTCCTCCACTGACTGCCACGGCAATTGCCGCAAATACCAACGCTACCAATACGACAGCCAATACGAACAAGACAGGGCAACAAAGAATGACAAGAGCTACCAGAAATATCTTAAAGAGAACGGCAGCAATGGAAACAAATACATCGCCTATCTTTTGAAGAAAGGTACGAGGTTTACCGGAGTTCACATAATTATTAACCCCATCTGCTACCCGTTCGAAGCCGTCTGTCACTGTTTTGCCAATATTCTCAATGGTTACCGCTTCTCCACGCATACTTAACTTTTCTGCGGCGGTACGGGCTTCCGGAATAACGAGCCATCCGATAATATAAAGGATAATCATCGGACAATAAGGCACAAACACCAGAATAATCATCAGGATACGCACCAATGTGATGTCCCAACCGAAGTAAGCTGCCAGTCCTGCTGCCACACCACCCAACAATTTATTATCCGGATCACGGAACCAGCGACGTTGGGCAGAGGTTTGCGTATTACTTTGATTAGCGGACGATGCTTGTTCCGTTCTTTTCTGTGAATCTGTATCCTCGTCAGCAATGCCAAAATCTTCCGGTTTGCCTACGCGGGCGATAATTTCTTCTACATCCGAAACTGTGATGACCTGTTTTCCTTCAGTTACTTTCTCGGCAAACAGTTCGGCAATACGCATCTCAATATCGTCTACGATCTCTTCCGCACCCTCCTGTTTACGAAAGTAATGTTTCAAATTAGACAGATAATTGTCTAACAGTCGGTAGGCATCATCATCTATATGATAAACTATTCCTCCTAAATTTATGGTCAATGTCTTTTTCATTTTTATTTCTTCTTTTTCGAATTATCTATTGGCTATATGATTCACTGTGTCGTTAAGTTCTTTCCAGGAAATTTCCAGTTCTCCCAAAAAGGTTTCTCCTTGTTCAGTGAGTTTATAGTACTTGCGGGGAGGTCCCTGGGTAGATTCCACCCACTCATAACTTAACAGGTCGTCATTTTTCAGACGGGTCAGCAACGGATACAAGGTGCCTTCCACTACAATCAGCTGGGCTTCTTTCAATTTCTGAATAATATCAGAAGCATAGGCAGGCTCTTTGTGCAGCAAAAGCATGATGCAATATTCAAGCATGCCTTTCCTCATCTGTGATTTTACATTGTCTACTTTCATTATTCACTTCTTTTAGATGGCACAAATATATGCATTACTTAGGTACCTTGCATTACAAAGTACTATAAATTAATAATAATTAAAACATTAGAGAGTTCTTACCTTATTACAAAAAGAAATAATGGCTATATTTGCGCCCGTTAAACCATAAAATAGAAAGTACGTATGTTTACAATTCGAAAAGCAACGGTAGCCGATTGCGAGCTTATTCATATGATGGCAAAGGAGGTATTCCCCGCCACCTACAAGGATATTTTATCTCCTGAACAACTGGATTATATGATGGACTGGATGTATGCTCCTTCCAATGTGCGCAAGCAAATGGAGGAAGAAGGGCATGTGTATTCCATCGCCTATAAAGAGAATGAGCCATGCGGATACGTCTCTGTGCAGCAACAGGAAAAAGATGTATTCCATCTTCAGAAAATCTATGTTCTCCCCCGCTTTCAGGGTACGCATTGCGGCAGTTTCTTATTTAAGGAAGCAATCAAATGCATCAAGGAGATACACCCGGAACCTTGTCTGATGGAACTCAACGTGAATCGTAACAATAAAGCCTTGCAGTTTTACGAATACATGGGAATGAGAAAGTTACGGGAAGGTGATTTCCCGATTGGCAATGGGTATTATATGAATGATTATATTATGGGATTGGATATTTAATAAACCAAAATGCCCCGGAACAAGTATCGTGAATGTTCCGGGGCATTTTGTTATTTAGTCAATGACGGGATTCTATTTCGCTACGCGTTCCAGCCATTTTACCATTGAAAGCATTACAATCATAGAAGCACCTGTTGCGCCTACAAATACTAACCAGCAAGCCCAGATAGGAACAGTGGTATAAAGAATACCACCGATAAACAGCAGTGAATTACCCACAGCTGTTGCAGCTAACCAACAACCTTGCATTAATCCCTGCAAATGAGGAGGAGCCACCTTAGATACAAACGATAATCCCAGAGGAGAAATGAACAATTCGGCAACTGTAAGGATGAAATACAGACCGATCATAATCCACGGAGTCACACGAATAGCATTTATTTCAGCAGCACTCATAGTACCCAACACCTCTTTCGAAGGCAATGTAAAGGAGAATACCATCAAGAATACATACGCTAATGCGGCAATACCCATACCGATGGCAATCTTCATCGGGGTAGAAGGTTCTTTACCATTCTTTTTCATTGAGCCGAACATCCACATGATAAATGGAGTCAGGAATACAACGAAGAACGGATTAACGCTCTGGAATATTTCAGCTCCCTTGATCTGCGTAAAGCCTAAGTCGATATTAATCACACTCAAATCCACATAGTCACGGGCGAAATAAGTCAAAGAATAACCATTCTGGTGGAAAGATAACCAGAAGAAAATAACAACACCGAATACTGCAAACAAAGCATAGATACGTTGTTTGATTTCAGTAGCGCTCATTTGGATTTCTTCCTTATTCACAGTCGCAGTGCCTTTACTGGTTTCCAATTTAGTCGCAGGATCCGGGAAGCGTTTCTTATTTGCCATATAAATAATTAGCGAAACAAGCATAGCACCAATAGCAGCCATAAAAGCATACTGAAAACCACGGTTAAACACATCAAGGTAGTTATTAACAAACACACCCATATCTGTTACAGGAGTTCCGTCAAGAACAGCACTCTTAGCTAAAGTTGTCAGATTCTCCATTGCTTGTGGAGCCATATCATTTCCTTTTTCTAAATATTGATGGCACAATTCAGGTAAAGTAGCATCATAATCAAAGTTGTTCACCTTCAACCACCAGTTGCGTACACCAATAGCAATAAACGGTGCAAAAACAGCTCCAATATTGATAAACATATAAAATATCTGGAAACCGGCATCACGAAGATTGGAATATTTGGGATCATCGTACATCTGACCGACCAAAGCCTGAAGATTTCCTTTAAACAAACCATTACCAAAAGCAATCACCAAAAGCCCGAAACAGGTTAATCCCAGATAAAGAGCCATACTAGGAACAGGAGTCGGAGTTGGAATGGCAATAATCAAATAACCGACAGCCATTAATATCAGCCCTACTAAAATAGTGCCTTTGAAATTTTTCGTCTTATCAGCAATAACACCTCCCGCCAAAGCTAAAATATAAATGGAAGCATAAAACGCGGAATAAATGTATCCGGTAGTTGTCTCGGACAATCCAAATTTCGCTGAAATAAACAATGTCAAAATCGCCATCATAATATAGAAGCCAAAACGCTCTCCCATATTAGCTAAAGCTGCAGCAATCAGACCTTTAGGGTGTTTACTGAACATAGATATAAGTTTTTAGAATTAATAATTGATTGATTTAAATAAATATTTCTTGCAAATATATACTTTTTCTCGAGTTTTTGCACAATGATTTGTTAAACTACTCCTCAAATAAACGACAAATTTCCGCCCTGGATTCACGAATCAAATCTTCCGGAGCTATTTTTATCTGAAGTCCCCGTACACCGGCACTTACATAAATATACGGAAATTGTTGGCTGGTTTCATGAATATAAGTAGGAAAATGCTTTTTCATACCGATCGGCGAACAACCTCCCCGGATATATCCGGTAAGTGGCAGAAGTTCTTTTACGGGAATCAACTCGCACTTCTTGTTACCCGAAGCTTTAGCTGCCAGTTTCAAATCAACTTCATGTTCTCCCGGAATGACACAGACAAAATATCCGCTTTTATCGCCGTGCAGAACAAGCGTTTTAAAGACCTGCTCGATGTTCTCTCCTAAACTTGCTGCCACATGAACAGCACTCAAGTCGTTTTCATCTACTTCGTAGGGAATTAATTCATAGGCTATCTTAGCCTTATCTAACAGCCGTGCGGCATTTGTTTTATTGATTTTCATTTTCGTTGTATTTATAAGTTCTGTATCTGATAAATAAAGAATATGATATGATAAGTGCCAACTCATCGAAGATTGTCCGATAAGTTGGCACTCTATGATTTAAATTAGAGACCCAGCTCTTCGCGAAGAAACTTAGGTGTATATCCTTTAGGGCTCTTCGCAACTTCTTCCGGTGTTCCGTAACTAAGGAGTTCTCCCCCGCCCTTACCACCTTCAGGGCCCATATCGATAATATAATCCGCCATTTTAATCACATCCAGATTGTGCTCGATGACGATAACAGTATTACCTTTATCTACCAGCTTATTCAATACTCCCATCAATACACGGATATCTTCAAAATGAAGTCCGGTAGTCGGTTCGTCAAGGATATAAAGAGTTTTGCCCGTATCTCTTTTTGATAGCTCCGTTGCCAGTTTCACACGCTGGCTTTCTCCACCGGAAAGAGTGGTAGAAGATTGTCCCAGTTTTATATACCCAAGTCCGACATCCTGCAAGACTTTAATCTTATTCAAGATTTGCGGCACATTTTCAAAGAATTCCACAGCACGGTTGATCGTCATGTCAAGTACATCGGCAATTGATTTTCCCTTGAAACGCACTTCCAGTGTTTCCCGGTTATAACGTTTACCGTGACAAACCTCACAAGGCACATATACGTCAGGAAGGAAATTCATTTCAATCGTCTTATAACCATTTCCCGTACATGCTTCACAACGCCCACCTGCAACATTAAAGGAGAAACGTCCCGGTTTATAACCACGAATCTTAGCTTCCGGCAGACCCACAAACAGGTTACGGATATCAGAAAACACACCGGTATAAGTCGCAGGATTGGAGCGTGGCGTACGTCCCAAAGGTGATTGATCCACATCTACTACCTTATCTATATTTTCCAACCCTTCAATCGAATCGTATTCCAAAGGATCTTGTAAAGAACGATAGAATTTCTGTGAAAGAATCGGCTGCAAAGTTTCATTAATCAAGGTGGATTTTCCACTTCCTGATACACCAGTTACGCAAATCAGTTTACCCAACGGAAATTCAACATCTACATTCTTCAGGTTATTCCCCTTCGCTCCTTTCAGCCAGATAGATTTCCCATTTCCTTTTCTACGCTTGGCAGGGATTTCTATCTTCATCTTGCCATTCAGATATTGCGAAGTCATTGTATCTGTATTCAGCATCTCCTGCGGGGTTCCGGCGAAAACGACTTCGCCTCCGAGACGTCCGGCTTTCGGACCCATATCGATGACATAGTCGGCAGCTAACATCATATCCTTATCATGTTCCACTACAATCACGGAGTTCCCCATGTCGCGGAGTTCTTTCAACGAGTTGATAAGACGCAGATTATCACGCTGATGCAGACCGATACTCGGCTCGTCGAGAATATAAAGTACATTCACTAATTGCGAACCAATCTGTGTAGCCAAGCGGATACGCTGACTCTCACCACCAGAAAGACTAACAGAGCTACGATTCAATGCCAGATAATCCAGACCCACGTCCAGCAAGAACTTCAAACGTGTGCGAATCTCTTTCAGAATCTCCACCGATATTTTCTTCTGCTTATCGGACAGGAACTCATCCACCTTCATCAACCAGTCGTATAACTCGTTGATATCCATATTCGCCAACTCATTGATATTCTTATCATGGATACGAAAATGCAAAGCTTCTTTATTCAAACGAGCCCCTTTACATTCGGGACAAACCGTTGTTTTGGCAAATTGTTCCGCCCATTTCTGTGCTGTTGCAGAAGCATCCTTTTCCTGCAACATCTGAATATACTTCACCACTCCTTCGTAAGTAACAAAGTAATCGGAGGAAGTACCGATCAGCGAACTCTTGATTTTAATCCGTTCGTCAGAACCGTACAAGACTTCATCAATCGCATCGTCCGGCAACTCCTTTATCGGAGTTTTCAGTGTTGCGTCGTACTTCTCGAGCAAAGCACCGATTTGCCAGAAAATCATCGCATTCTTATATTTTCCCAAAGGTGCTATCGCTCCTTCATAAATGGAAAGTTCACGATCGGGAATCACTTTGTCCACATCAATCTGATTGACTACTCCCAATCCCTTACACTTCGGACATGCCCCTTGCGGTGAATTGAATGAGAAGTTATGCGGAGCCGGTTCACGATAAGACAATCCGGTGACAGGACACATGAGCCGCTTACTATAATGACGGATGCTTTCAGACTGGGCATCCAGAATCATCATCAACCCATCTCCCTGGCGCATAGCGGTTGCCACACTCTGTTTCAAGCGCCGGTCATCTTTCTCCGCTACCACTAATTTATCAATAACCACTTCTACATCGTGATTTTTATAGCGGTCGAGTTTCATGCCATGCGTTATTTCACGCACTTCACCGTCCACCCGTACATACAGGTATCCTTTTTTACGTATTTGTTCGAAAAGTTCCCTGTAATGTCCCTTACGTGAACGAACTAGCGGAGCCAGCAGATATATTTTCTTTCCTTTATAATCTTTCAGAATCAAGTCCAGAATCTGCTCTTCGGTATATTTCACCATCTCCTCACCCGACAGATACGAATAAGCCACTCCAGCACGGGCATACAGCAAACGGAGATAATCATATATCTCCGTAGTCGTTCCTACGGTAGAACGGGGATTTTTATTCGTTGTTTTCTGTTCTATGGAGATAACCGGACTCAAACCAGTTATCTTATCGACATCCGGACGTTCCAGATTGCCCAAGAAGTTACGGGCATACGCTGAAAAAGTTTCGATATAACGACGCTGTCCTTCGGCAAAAATCGTATCGAAGGCTAAAGAAGATTTTCCACTACCGCTCAATCCCGTGATAACAGTCAAACTGTTACGGGGAATTTCGGCATCAATATCCTTTAAATTGTGCACGCGCGCACCGTACACATTAATATATTCTGTTTCCTGCATATTCATATCCTTCCATAAATGTTGCAAAATTAATGTTTCCGCCCGAAATATGCTCCTAAAAAAGCACAATATTATTTTCTTAACTCAAATCTTATGAAGATATAGGGCATTATTTGTACCTTTGTTCCTTGATTTCAAGAACCAATAGTTATAATTTGATGAAACCGATAAACCGTATATTCTTATTTCTGCTTTTTATAAGCGTTTCATATGCTATCAGTTATGCACAGGAAAACCAATCATATTTCTTGCATACCATCGAAAAAGGACAAAGTTTATACTCCATCTCCAAGATGTATAATGTCACTACATCAGACATCATACGTCTGAATCCGGGCTGTGACGAAAAGATCTATGCCGGACAGACAATCAAAATTCCTACGGGAAAAGAGAGTCAGAAGGGAGAAACATTCCATACAATTCAAGCCGGAGAAACACTATACAAACTGACAACCATGTATAATGTATCCGCCAAAGATATTTGTGAAGCAAACCCCGGTTTGAGTGCCGAAAATTTCCGTATCGGACAGGTTATCCTGATTCCACAGAAAAAAGAAGAGCAAACTGCTACTGCAACTCAAACGCCTACCGAACAGACCACCATTCAAGGTCCTGTTGTTCCGAAATGCAAGGATATGCATAAGGTAAAACGCAAAGAGACTATTTTTAGCGTGAGCCGTGAATATGGAATCAGCGAGCAGGAGTTAATTGCAGCTAACCCGGAACTGAAAAAAGGCATGAAAAAGGGACAATTCCTTTGCATCCCTTACCCGGTAGCAACGACCGTGCAACCTACACAGAAGGAAGATCCTTACGCTATTCCTCCCAGCAATAGCGAGCTTTTCCGCAAAAGTAAAGAGACTCCCCAAAAGCTGTCTACCATTAAAGCAGCTTTATTGTTGCCTTTCCAGGAAGACAAACGCATGGTGGAATATTACGAAGGTTTCCTGATGGCAGTAGACAGTCTGAAGCGTACAGGTATTTCTCTTGATCTATATGTATATGATTGCGGAAAAGAGGTTTCTACATTAAATACGATTCTTGCCAAGAACGAGATGAAAAGTATGAATATCATCTTCGGTCCGATGCATCAGAATCAAATAAAGCCATTGTCCGACTTCGCAGAGAAGAACGACATACGCCTGGTGATTCCTTTCTCTCAAAAAGGAGAAGAGGTATTCAACAACCCAGCTGTTTATCAGATCAATACGCCTCAATCTTACTTATATTCAGAAGTTTACGAGCACTTCACCCGTCAATTTCCCAATGCAAACGTTATCTTCATAGAACCGGCGAGCGTTGATAAAGAGAAAGCGGAATTTATCAGCGGCTTGAAACAAGAGTTGAAAAGTAAAGGAATTCCAATGAGAACCGTCAGTGAAAGCGCAACGAAAGAAACGTTGAAAGCAGCGCTCCGCAGTGATAAAGAAAACATCTTTATTCCGACATCAGGCAACAACGTCTTACTAATTAAGATACTTCCTCAACTGACGCTGTTAGTCAGAGAGAATCCTGCAGAGAATATTCATCTGTTCGGCTATCCGGAATGGCAGACCTATACCAGAGATCATCTGGAAAACTTCTTTGAATTGGATGTATATTTCTATTCTTCATTCTATACGAATACGTTGTTCCCGGCAGCTGTGCAGTTTACCAATGCTTACCATAAATGGTATAGCAAAGATTTGGCAAGCAAATACCCTAATTACGCAATGCTGGGTTTTGACACCGGCTTCTTCTTCCTGAAAGGATTATCGCTTTATGGCTCGGAACTGGAAAACAATCTGCCTAAAATGAACCTGACTCCTATCCAGACCGGATTCAAATTCGAGCGTGTAAACAACTGGGGAGGATTTATTAATAAAAAGGTGTTCTTCATACGTTTCACTAAGAATTTTGAATTAGTAAAACTTGACTTCGAATAATACGAAAATGATAAAGATAAAACCATTTTTGATCGCAACACTCCTACTTACAGGATTTGCCCTTCCTGCTGTCGCTCAAATCGGAGAAGCACGAAACAATTTATCGGTAGGTATCAATGGAGGTGTCAATTTAAATAGTGCTTCCTTTACTCCCACCATCAAGCAAAATAGCCTGATGGGAATTACCGGAGGTTTGACAGCACGTTATATATCCGAGAAGTATTTTGCCATGATTTGTGGCGCACAGGTCGAGTTGAATGTCTCGCAACGAGGCTGGGACCAATTATTTGAAACAATATCACTGGACGCCAACGGATATGAAGTCACTTCGAAGGACCCTACTAAAACTTACACCCGCAAAATGACTTATATAGATATTCCTTTCCTCGCTCACCTCGCTTTCGGACGAGACAGAGGATTGCAATTCTTTGTCCATGCAGGTCCTCAAATCAGCTTTCTAATCAGTGAATCGGAAACAATAAAAGGTATTGATATGAATAGCTTATCTGATACACAGAAAGCCCTGTACGGAGTTAAGATTCAAAATAAATTTGACTATGGTATTGCCGGTGGCGGTGGTGTAGAACTTAGAACAAAGAAAGCTGGTAGCTTCATCGTTGAAGGCCGTTATTACTTTGCCCTGTCTGATTTCTACAGCACTACTAAAAAAGATTATTTCGCCCGTGCAGCGCATGGAACCATTACCATAAAGCTCACATATTTATTTGATTTGAAGAAATAACCCCTCTTTCAAGGAGGAAGAGATTAAAACCTCTCATTTATAAACAAAATCCCATTCATAACGAACTAAAAAATCCCCACTAACTCTAAACGAATTAGCGGGGATTTCTATTTCTGGGGACTTTAGTCCTTTTTATCGCAATCTATCCGCAGCTTTTACCATCACCTCATCCCGTCCGATAGCACGGATAGCCAGTATATTCAGGATGATAGAAACAAGCGGCAAACACAATGCCCAGCCTATACGGAACATATTTTCATCATTCTTCAATGCAAAATAAAAAGCAAGGGCAGCAATGTAATAACCTACCAATAATAAGCTATTGAAAATTGTCATGCGAATCTGCAACATACGGTTCTTATACAAAAAGATAGTAGCCACAGCCACGATGGTGCTAACCATCAGAATTCCGAATAAGCCCCATGTAGACTGAATAGCACCGTTTACTTCCAATCCTAATGCCTTAAAAGGATGTTCTCCCATCGCGTCAATGAAGTAACCCATCGGCAAACACATGGCTGTAATCAGCAATCCTACAACAATCAATAAATAAACAGTTTGAATTCGTTGAATCATAAGTATTCTAAATAGTAGTTGAGTTAAACAATAATAGCCAAGCAATAAGGAGCAGGGATCATCATCCCACTTACTACTTGACTATCAAATTCTTCGTCAGAAAATAAATTACTGAAGTTTTTCTTTCTCCTTAGCCGGATTTCTATAATATATTTTCCCTTCGATGTATTCTTGCGTAGCAATCAAGTCCGGTTTCGGCAATTTCTCATAATAACGAGAAATTTCGATTTGCTCTCTATTTTCAAACACTTCTTCCAAATTGTCATTGTAAGAAGCAAACTCTGCCAGTTTCTTAGAAAGATCGTTTTTGATTTCTACACTGATCTGATTAGCACGTTTACCAATAATGGCAACTGTTTCATAAACATTACCTGTGTCAGCACAGAGTTCCATCATGTCACGGGTTACTGTTGTAGCAGGAGCATTCGTTTTTTTGTAGTCCATAAATCTATTTAAATTTAGTCTTTAATTACTTTTTGTGATTCATTGAATATCTTCTCGGCTTCTTTCAAATATTTACTTTCAGGAAATTCATTCTTAAAAGCGTAATATTCATCAATCGTTTCGCGGTAACGATCCATCTTCTTGTCTTCAACGCTATAGATAGCCATTTCGTGTCTTGCACGCAGAACCAAAATGGAAAGTTCTTCACGATAATCAGTATAAGGATAATCCTTCAATGCATTTTGAGCTGTGATTACACAAGACTCATAGTTATTGCCTAAATAATTACCCAGATTATAATATAACCTTGCTGAATAAAGCTCTTTCAAAACCAGTTTATCCTGTAAAGCAAAAATCATATCCTGTGCTTCCTGCTTCTTTGTGCTGTTCGGGAAATACTCCATGAACATCTGCAATTGCTGGATAGCCTGATAAGTACTTGACTGATCCAAACGTGGTTCCGGAGTATCCAGAAATAAAGCCTTACCTGCATGGAAACGTGCCAATTCGGTAAAAGTACCACGAGGATATGTATTGAAATAGGTAATAAATGTCTGGGCTGCTGTCTGATAATCTTTCTGATTATAGTAGCTCATTCCCAACATATACAAAGATTCTTCCGCTTTATCGGTTCCTTTCAGAATGGTTATCAACTCATTCAGCAACGTAGCTGAACGATTATACTGTCCCTTCGCAAAATAGTTTTTGGCGGCTTCGTACTTGTATTCGTAATCGGTGCTTTTCAGCAATTTATTGTACTCTCCACATGATGTAAGAGTAGCCGCCGCAAGCAAAGTTATAATGATATTTTTCTTCATCCTATTTAAAAATAATGCGCAAAGTTACTTATTCGCTGGGAATTTAGCAATTAATCTGTGTTTTTTAATACATAAAAGGCGTTAAACATCGACAAAAGGAGAGAAAATGACGTCGAAATACAAATGACAAACTATAAACTGCAGATTATAAACGAATCACAATAGTGACGGTATGTGTTCAGGATAGTGACGGTATCGTTGGCATATACCGTCACTATCTTCACCGGATAGCGTCACTATATTTATAGTAAAAACGGTAAGCAATTGCGCTGTCCTTGAATTGGATAACACAACTGTTTACCGTTCATTATTTATTGCTCACTGTATATTTACAGCTTATACAAGTCACTTGCAGCCAGTAGATCGACTTTCTTTTCTTTCAACACCTCGATACACTTATCCAGGTTGCTGGGGCGGATCACTACATTTGCAATATGGTTATTGGCAAACGAATACATATATTCAATAAATACGCCCTCTTCTGATAAATATCCCAGCACTTTTGCCAAAGCACCTGGTATATTGGGACAGCTTATACCTACCACATCAGTCACATTCACTGCAAAATGATTATCTTTTAAAGCTTTGTATGCTCTATCCGGATCGGATACAATTCCACGCAAAATACCAAAATCAGCATTTTCGGCAATGCACAAGGCAGAAAGATTGATATTTTCTTTCGCCAGCACTTCAGTCACTTCCGTCAAACGGCCTGACTTATTTTCCAAAAAAATAGAAAGTTGTTTTGCTACCATTATCGTAAAGTTTTAAGTATTAAATCTTTCTGTTATCAATCACACGTTTTGCTTTACCTACGCTGCGTTCAATGCTGCGAGGCTCTACCAGTTTCACGTTGACTCCCAGTCCGAGTACGCTTTGCAAACGTCCTCCCAGTTTCTTCTTCAAAGCCAGCATTTTGTTGATCTCATCCGAATAGAATTCCGGACGTACTTCAACCTGGAGTTCCATTGTATCGGTATTGTTTTCACGACCTACTATCAACAAATAATGCGGTTCAAACTCTTCCATTTCAAGAATGACTGATTCAATCTGCGTCGGGAATACATTCACACCGCGGATAATCAACATATCATCACTACGTCCCAAAATACGATCCATACGTACCAATGTACGGCCACAGGAACATTTATCATGATGCAAGGCCGTCAAATCACGCGTACGGTAACGAAGTAACGGCATACCCTCTTTGGTTAAATGAGTAAATACCAGTTCTCCCGTTTGACCGGATTCCACCGGTTGCAATGTATTCGGGTCGATGATTTCCGGGAAGTAATGGTCTTCATTCAAGTGAGTCCCGTGCTGACATTCGCACTCGTACCCGACACCCGGTCCGGCAATCTCACTCAAGCCATAAATATCGTATGCTTTGATTCCCAACTTTTCTTCTATCTCATGACGCATATTTTCCGTCCAGGGTTCTGCACCGAAAGCACCGACTTTCAGTCGGAATTCTTCACGCGGTAAACCGGAATCTTTGATTGCATCTGCCAGATAAAGCGCATAGGAAGGAGTACAACACAGCACGGTCGATCCGAAATCGTGCATCAAGGTTATCTGTTTTTCCGTGTTACCACTGGACATCGGAATAACAGAAGCACCGATATTTTCGGCTCCTGCATGTGCTCCCAATCCGCCCGTGAACAGTCCGTATCCATAAGATACCTGAAAAATATCAGAACGCCCCGCTCCATAAGCGGTAAAAGCACGTGATATACATTCCGCCCATGTAGACAAGTCCTTACGGGTATATCCGACAACCGTCGGTTTTCCGGTTGTTCCGGAAGAAGCATGAATACGTACAATTTGGCTCATCGGCACGGCACAAAGTCCGAACGGATAATTATCTCTTAAATCATGTTTCGTGGTAAACGGCAGTTTTACAATATCATCAATACTATTGATGTCATCGGGAGTAATCCCCATTTCCTGCATCTTCTTTCGATAGAAAGGCGTGTTGTGATAAACGTAATCTACAATTTTCTTGAGTCGTATGCTTTGAATCTTGCGAAGACTTTCGCGGTCCATACACTCAATGCTCTCATTCCAAATCATGTGTTTCTGGTATTACTAGTTGTATGAATCTGTTTTTTGATATTAATATGTTGCAAAGTAAAGGATTTATTTGGAAAAATGATTTGTTATCTCGATTATTTTACCGAATATTGCTCCACTTTTTAGGATTTAACTATGAATTATGAACTAACATCAGCTTATAAACCTACCGGAGATCAGCCGGAAGCTATAGCACAACTTACTGAAGGGGTCCTTCAGGGAGTTCCCGCACAGACTTTATTGGGAGTGACCGGGTCGGGAAAAACATTTACCATTGCCAATGTGATCGCCAATATCAATAAACCTACGTTGATTTTGAGCCATAACAAAACACTGGCTGCCCAGCTCTACAGTGAGTTTAAAGGTTTTTTCCCAAACAATGCGGTAGAATATTACGTTTCTTACTATGATTATTACCAGCCGGAAGCTTATCTGCCGAACAGTGATACATATATAGAGAAAGATCTCGCCATCAATGACGAAATCGACAAGCTCCGGCTCTCTGCCACTTCCGCCCTACTCTCCGGGCGAAAAGACGTGGTAGTGGTTTCTTCCGTATCTTGTATCTACGGTATGGGAAATCCTTCGGACTTCTACAAAAATGTCATCGAAATAGAACGGGGACGGATGATGGACCGCAATGTGTTTCTACGTCGTTTGGTAGACAGTTTGTATGTTCGCAATGATATCGACTTGAACCGTGGCAATTTCCGGGTCAAGGGCGACACGGTGGATATTTATCTGGCTTATACCGACAACCTGCTCCGCGTCACCTTCTGGGGGGATGAAATTGACGGCATCGAAGAGGTAGACCCTATCACAGGAGTCACTATCGCACCATTTGACGCCTATAAGATTTATCCGGCCAACCTGTTCATGACTACCAAAGAGGCTACTCTCCGTGCTATTCATGAAATAGAGGATGATTTGACCAAGCAAGTAGCTTTCTTCGAATCTATCGGCAAGGAATACGAGGCCAAACGATTGTATGAGCGAGTAACTTACGATATGGAAATGATTCGGGAATTGGGACATTGTTCCGGAATTGAGAATTATTCCCGTTATTTCGACGGCCGTGCTGCCGGTACCCGCCCCTATTGTTTGCTCGATTTCTTTCCGGATGATTTCCTGATCGTTATCGACGAAAGCCACGTAAGTGTACCCCAAATCCGTGCAATGTACGGAGGAGACCGTGCGCGAAAAATCAATCTTGTGGAATATGGTTTCCGATTGCCTGCCGCTATGGACAATCGCCCGTTGAAATTTGAAGAGTTTCAGGAGATGGCAAAACAAGTAATCTACGTCAGTGCTACACCGGCGGATTATGAATTGATTCAGTCGGAAGGAATCGTCGTGGAACAGGTGATTCGTCCTACCGGTCTGCTTGATCCTATCATCGAAGTACGTCCGAGTCTCAATCAGATTGACGATTTAATGGAAGAAATCCAGCTCCGTATTGAAAAGGAAGAACGCGTACTCGTCACTACACTAACCAAACGAATGGCAGAAGAACTGGCAGAATATCTTCTTAATAATAATGTGAGATGTACCTATATCCATAGTGATGTCGACACACTGGAACGTGTGAAGATTATGGATGATCTCCGGCAAGGAGTTTATGACGTACTTATCGGGGTCAACCTGCTTCGTGAGGGTCTCGACCTTCCGGAAGTGTCTCTCGTCGCTATTCTCGATGCAGACAAAGAAGGATTCCTCCGCTCCCACCGTTCGTTGACACAAACTGCGGGACGTGCCGCGCGTAATGTGAACGGTAAGGTAATCATGTATGCTGATAAGATGACGGATAGTATGAAACTGACGATTGATGAAACGAACCGTCGCCGCGAAAAGCAGTTGGCATACAATGAGGCAAACGGAATTACCCCGCAACAGATTAAAAAGGCCAGAAACTTGTCTGTATTCGGTAATGCAAAAGAGGCAGATGAGCTGTTGAAAGAAAGACATGCTTATGTAGAACCTTCTACTCCGAATATCGCAGCAGATCCGATAGTGCAGTATATGAGTAAAGCGCAGATGGAAAAGAGTATCGAGCGTACCCGCAAACTGATGCAGGAAGCAGCCAAGAAACTTGAATTTATCGAAGCCGCACAATATCGTGACGAATTATTGAAACTGGAGGACTTGATGAAAGAGAAATGGGGATAAAATTTCCCCTTTGTTCACTTATTATAGCCTGATTGCTAAGGGCTGAAACTCTTAACAAACCTGTAACTTCGCATTTAGTCTATTAATTAGTGTTATAAATGCACTGTGTTTTTCATAGTATTAGATTTAAGGTTAACAAAGGTTGGAGCAAGGCGTTGCTCCTTTTTTTATGTCTATACGTCACCTTCAATGAAAAATATAAAATTGAAAAGACATAATGTACCACTCTCTAAAGCATAAATTAAGGAGGATTGCAGATATAGACTGATCGTTCATTACGACTGAATCTATTCATGCAATCCTCCCATTTCTTATAGTTGGATTATTCCTACTTCAAGCGATGATAAATCAAAGAGCCTTCTCTATGGCATTTTTAATCAACGGTTCCATAATATCATATCCCTCGCTCGTTGGATGAACTCCATCTTTAGTATATTGAGGATTCAAGGCCTGATTTTCGTCAACCACCATTGCCTTGTAATAATTAACAAACGGAATTTTATTTGCTTTTGCATAAGCCTCTATCCGGTCATTTAAAGATTTAATTTTCTGCGGAACATCTTTTATTTCCATTCTCCACTTAAATGCAGCAGCAGGCAATACGGAAGTCAAAATTACTTTTATTTTATTTGCTTTTGCCAGTTCCGCCATAGAAACGATGTTTCCGAATGTATAATCTTCATTATACGCTTGTGTATTTTCAGCGACATCATTTGTTCCGGCATTAATCACCACTAAAGCAGGAGAAAGATTAATCACATCTTCCCGGAACCGTAACAAGAATTGATAGGAAGTCTGCCCACTGATTCCACGGCCAATGTAACCATTTGATTTGAAAAAATCCGGATGAGTCCTTACCCATCCTTCCGTAATGGAATTTCCCATAAAAATAACCCGTTTGTCTTTCTTTGTCGCTTGTGGAAGTGCAGCATTTTCTTTTGAATAACGACGTAGATTAGCAAAATCATTTTTCTGCGCATAGCTTTCTCCTATCGAGAAACTCAAGCAAACAACAGCCAATAATATCCATTGGCCCCATCTTCTTTTATTCATGTTTATATTAAGTATTAGTAATATTATATTTCATGCAAAGATAAAAAGAAAAGCGATGCACTATACTTTGTATGGCCATTTTTTGTGCATTTCCATGCCATAATGTGCTGATAAATGTCAGACGGGAGAGATTTTTTCTGCATATTTGTTATTGTTTTCAGTTTTCCTGCAAAAATACGCCATACGCGGGGAGCTTCTAAACTCATCGGTTCTTTTCAGTTGGTTTCGGTTCTAAATAGTCATATACGTTCGCATATTAATAACCTTTCTTTGGGGAAGCAAAAGTTAGAGGCTCCATTTACTTGAAACAAAGCCTCTGAATGTATCAAACGGAGGCTCTGCCGCATGAGTTTAGAGCCTCCATTTGGGGGATAAAAAAGCGCCTTTTTGCCGAACGCATAGTGGAACGCTCTCCAAAGGCAGATAACTCGCTATATGGCAGCCGGTTACACCTACCTAAAAAAGTCCCCCTTGAACACTTACCGGTATTATTATAAATATATAAATAATAAACTATATATTAAAATATATAGTTCGATTTTTCTATTTTTTGAATCTTTATAACGCAAATCGCATGTGCTAAAATTTATTTGTAGCTTTGCTTTTTTCGAATAAATTCAGCTGTTAAATCAGTTCATAGTAATTATTAAAAAAGTTGATGAAGAAAGTGCACTGTGTTTTTCATAGTATTAGATTTAAGGTTAACAAAGGTTGGAGCAAGGCGTTGCTCCTTTTTTTATGTCTATATGCTTGATTTCCTAAAAAAGAATGGTATTTTTGTGAAGTCACAATTATTATCCGAAACATGAAACGCAAACTGCTTTATACCACTCTAATAATTGCTATCCTGTGTGTAATCAGCATAGTTGTATGTAACAGGACGATCAAGAAACACACAGTCTCCAAACTATATACGGAAGTAAATACCATCCCTTCCAACAATGTAGGATTACTTCTCGGAACTTCTCCCAAGTTGAAAAGTGGAAATAACAATTTATACTTCGATTATCGGATTCTTGCAACAGTGGAGTTATATAAAGCCGGAAAAATTAAATATATCCTCATCAGCGGCGATAACCGTAAAGAGGATTACAATGAACCGGAAGAAATGAAGAAAGCACTCATGCAAAAAGGTATTCCTGAAAAATCCATTTATTTAGATTATGCCGGATTCCGGACTCTCGACTCTGTTGTACGTGCCAAAGAAGTGTTTGGACAAAATCGTCTGACCATCATCTCCCAACGTTTCCATAACGAACGAGCGATCTATCTTGCAGAGAAAAATGGAATAGACGCCATCGGGTACAACGCCCCAAATGTAAATGCTTATGCCGGACTGAAAACTAACATCCGGGAATTACTTGCAAGAGTCAAAATGTTTATAGATTTAGGTATAGATAAACAACCTCATTTCTTGGGAGAGAAAATAATAATTGAATAAGCGAGATACCTCCGATGCATGGAAGTGAGTTTAACATATTCTGAATAAAAAGTGATATACGTTTCTTTATTCCCAAATATAGCTCTACCTTTACTGAAAAATCAGAATATGGCAAAGATTACAGTTCAGAAAACAGATGTTACTATCCTAAAAATCAACGATACAGATTACATTTCCTTAACCGACATAGCTAAATACAAGACGACAGATGCCAATGCTGTTATTGCCAACTGGCTACGTAATAGAATGACCATTGAATATTTAGGATTATGGGAGATATTGTACAACCCCCATTTTAAACCCCTCGAATTCGAGGGGTTTAAAAAAGAAGCAGGACTAAATGCGTTTACTCTTTCCCCTCAAAAATGGATAGAAACCACCTGTGCTATTGGAATTATATCCAAATCAGGACGATATGGGGGCACTTTTGCTCACAAAGACATTGCATTCAAATTTGCAAGTTGGATTTCCGTTGAATTTGAATTATACATAGTAAAAGAATTCCAACGTCTCAAAGAGCAAGAGCAAGCTCAACTTGGTTGGTCGGCAAAGCGAGAATTATCTAAAATTAATTACCATATTCATACTGATGCAATCAAACAACATCTTATCCCTCAAGAAATCACTTCACAGCAAACATCTATGATTTATGCCAGCGAAGCTGATGTCCTTAATGTAGCCATGTTTGGAATGACAGCCTTAGAATGGCGGGATACACACCCTGATTTAAAAGGAAATATCCGCGATTATGCCTCAATCAACGAACTTATCTGCTTATCAAATATGGAAAACTAAAATGCAGTTTTCATAAACGAAGGTTTGGCACAAAAGGATAGACTCATCAAATTAAATCAAATAGCAATTCAACAAATGAACATATTAGAAGATATTAAAAATAAAAAGTTATTGAAATAATTTATGGAACAACAAATTCAACTCAACGATCACAACAAGCAGGAATACCCTCCTATGCATACAGCAGAGCATTTACTCAATGCCACCATGGTGAAAACCTTTGGCTGCCCACGTTCTCGCAATGCCCACATCGAAAGAAAAAAAAGCAAATGTGACTATATACTTTCGTCATGTCCGACAGCGGAACAAATCCAGTCTATTGAAGATAGAGTGAACGAGGTAATCAGTCAGAACCTACCTGTGACTGTTGAGTTTATGACTCATGAACAGGCCAAAGATATTGTAGATTTAAGTAAGCTACCTGCCGATGCAAGCGAAACTCTTCACATTGTCCGCATTGGAGATTATGATGCCTGCGCCTGCATCGGATTGCATGTATCCCATACTTCTGAAGTGGGTACCTTCAAAATCATTAGTTATGATTATGACGAAGAAAGGCAAACACTAAGAATAAGGTTCAAACTGATCGAGAAGAAGTAAACAGGTTATCAAATTAATATCTATCTTATATAAAATAAATAAAAACAGGATACATTTTGTCATTTATATTGCAAAAATGACATTATAAAAATGACAAATAGACAATTTTAGTCTCTAAAATCTCTTGGCATAAGGTTTGCATTTATAGAAGCGAACAACGGTTCGAGAGCGGACGATGGAAGGCGGGATAACCGATACCATCGGAAGTGAAAATGCCGAAGTTCTAAATTTATTAATTGAATGTTTAACTTAAAGATAGGAGACTAAAATTATGATGCCTGTTAGAAGAACTCAAAGTTGGTTACCAAGTATCTTTAATGATTTCTTTGATAACGATTGGATGGTAAAAGCAAATGCTACTGCACCTGCAATTAATGTTTTGGAAACAGAAAAAGAGTACAAAGTGGAATTGGCTGCTCCTGGTATGACGAAGGATGATTTCAATGTTCGCATTGATGAAGACAACAACCTCGTTATCAGCATGGAGAAGAAGACTGAAAACAAGGAGGAAAAGAAAGACGGTCGCTATCTGCGTCGCGAATTCTCATACTCTAAGTTCCAGCAAACAATGATTCTACCGGACAATGTGGACAAAGAAAAAATTGCTGCATCCGTAGAACATGGTGTTTTAAACATCGAACTTCCGAAACTCTCTGAAGAAGAAGTGAAGAAGCCCAATCGGCAAATCGAAATAAAGTAATACGGTAACCACTTGCTGTTCACCGGAAACGGTGATAAGAAGTAATAAAACAGCTCTTTCCCTGAAAAGGAAACGAGCTGTTTTTATATTATTATCCTTAGTTATTCTTCCGATAACTAATCACTGCCCAACTATTAAACACTACTGCAAAAAACAACAATACTCCAAACTGTGGCAGTAAATCAAAGAAACCACTCCCCTTTAAATACACCATTCGCATCACTTCCATAAAATACCTCAAAGGATTGAGCCTAGTAATTAGTTGAGCCCATTCCGGCATACTGCTAATGGGAGTAAACAAACCACTCATCAAAATTACAACCAACAAACAGAACCACATAACAAACATAGACTGTTGCATCGTTGCCGAGTAGTTGGAAATAACAAGTCCGAAACCGGACATTACCAGAACGAAAAGAACTGCGAAAAAGTAAATCAATAGAAAATGACCGACCGGCACTATGCCATAAATTAACCAGGCTAATATGAAACATACAGTCAGCACCACAAAACCAATCAACCAGTAAGGCAAGAGCTTTGCCAAAATAAAGATAAACTTCGGAACCGGCGTCACATTGATTTGCTCAATCGTTCCTACTTCCTTCTCGCTAACTATATTCAATGCAGGCAAGAAACCACAAATCAAAGTTAATAACATGACCATCAATGCCGGAATCATATAGAGTTTATAGTTCAGATTCGGATTAAACAACCCCTGTGTATCAATGCCTATCGAAGGGAAAGCACCGGAGACTGTAGCAGTTGTAGGATATTCCGAACGCAGCTCGGCTGCATAATCATTAATAATAGAAGATAGATAAGAACTCCCCAGCCCTCCTTTTGTCCCATTCACAGCATTGGCTGCTATCAGTATGTGGGTATCTTCTCCATTCATCCAATCCCGTTCCAGATGCCGCGGAATTTCCATCACAATATCCGCCGTTCCAATTTCAATATTCCGTAGGCCTTCTTCATACGAAGCCGGCACTTCCACCAGACGGAAATAGGTAGAGGCGGCAATCTTATTGACTAAACGTTGTGAAATAGCCGAATGGTCATTATCCACAATATTCAGCTGTATATTCTTGATTTCCAGATTTACCGCCCAAGGCATCAGCAGCATAATCATGCATGGAAATACAAGAATCAATTTCGGAAGAAACGAATTGCGAAGCAATTGTTTAAACTCTTTTTCTATCAGGAACTTTATCATAAATAATTCTTCCATTTATCAATCTGCCCATTAGCACACTGTATAGTATTCATACAGCCAATTGGCATATCGACATATTATTCCAATCTATACTTAAATTTCTTGATACTGATCGTAATAAGTACCGTCGCCATCAATAACAAGATACCAATCTCTTTATACACCAATGCAACTGGTACTCCTTCAATCATCAGTTTACGCACAGCCTGTATATACCAACGTGCCGGAAGTATATCCGAGATCCATTGAAGTATCACCGGCATACTCTCTATAGGGAAAATCATGCCCGATAAAAGCATTGTGGGCATCATCAGCATCAATCCGGAAACCAGCATGGCCGCAACCTGTGTACGTGTGACTGATGAAATCAATAAGCCCAATGCCAACGATACGAAGATAAACAGCAAAGATACCGTGATTAACCAGAACAAACTTCCTACCACCGGAACATCCAACACAAAGACCGAAAGCAAAAGGATCGTTATCAGATTGACGAACGACAGCACAAAATAAGGTACAGCCTTTGCCAAAATAATAAATAGCGGCTTCACAGGTGAAACCAATAATACTTCCATCGTGCCTGTTTCTTTCTCACGAACAATGGAAATCGAGGTCATCATGGCGCAAATCAGCATCAGGATCAAGCCCATCACTCCCGGAACAAAGTTATAAGCACTCTTCATCTGCGGGTTGTAGAGCAATTTGATATCAGGAGTCAGGCGGGCAGCCGACATATTCGGGGGAATCATCTCCTGGCCTACCATAGAAACGATTCCTGTCGCATAATTAACTTGCGAAGTCGACATATTGGGATCTGTTGCATCTACTATCAGCTGTACACGAGCATCACCCGTATAGAGATCATCCGCAAACCGTTCGCTAAAGACAATCGCCATATCAACTTCATTCTTTAGGAAAGCAGCTTCCATTTCCTGGGGCGAATGAAAACGTGCAGTAACGGTGAAATACTCACTGGCATCCAAACGATCAATTATTTTTCGCGTTACCACATCATTAGAAGGATCGAGCACCGCCAACCGAACATTCTTCACTTCCGTGCTGATAGCAAAACCGAATAGAATAATTTGCACGACAGGCATCCCCAACAAAATCAGCATGGTTCGCCGGTCACGGAAAATATGATAAAACTCTTTCTTTATAAAAGCTATAAACTGTCTCATAATCAATCTGCTTTGCGCACCGCACCGCGGGCTAATTTCTGAAAAACGTCATCCATCGTTTCCGCACTGAATTGTTGTTTCAGACGGGCAGGTGTATCAAGTGCTTTTATCTGACCGTCCACCATGATAGATATCCGGTTGCAATATTCTGCTTCATCCATATAATGGGTAGTGACAAACACGGTAATACCCTGATCGGCTGCCTGATAGATCAATTCCCAGAACTGTCTTCTCGTAGCAGGATCTACTCCACCGGTCGGCTCATCCAGAAAAACGATTCTCGGTTCATGGAATATTGATACTGAAAAAGCCAATTTCTGTTTCCATCCCACCGGAAGGCTCTTCACCAGAGTATCCCGTTCGGCAGTAAGCCCCAAACGATCCAACAATTCTTCTGTCTTCCGTTCTATCTCTTGTTCCTTCATGCCATAAATTCCGGCAAACAGACGGATATTCTCCCACACTTTCAGGTCTTCATATAGCGAAAACTTTTGGCTCATATATCCGATATGTTTCTTAACTTGTTCGGCCTCCCGGTAAATATCATATCCTGCCACCTTCCCGATGCCTGATGTCGGTTTACTTAATCCGCAAAGCATACGCATAGCTGTCGTCTTTCCTGCTCCATTAGCACCCAGAAAGCCAAATATCTCGCCCCGGTTCACCAGAAAGGAGATATGATCTACTGCGGTAAAATCTCCAAAACACTTTGTCAACTGTTCCACTTCAATGACCGGAGCTACTTCATGCTTCACTTCCTCCCGTTCCAAGGAAGGAGGGCAAAGGATAGACGCAAATTGATGAAGAATACGTTCGGGAGTATCAATGCCATGAATCTGTCCATGATTGATGAAAGCAATCCGGTCACATTGCCGGGCCTCATCCATGATGGGAGTAGAAACAACAATGGTAATCCCCTGTTCCCGTAAGTTTCGGAGCATTTGCCAGAATTCCTTACGCGACACGGGGTCTACTCCGGTAGTGGGTTCATCCAGAAATAAAATATCCGGTTTATGAATCAAAGCGCAGCTCAATGCCAGTTTCTGCTTCATACCACCTGACAAAGCCCCTGCCCTTCTTTTCCTGAACGGTTCTATCTGTTGGTAGATATCTTTAATTAAATCATAATTCTCCTGAACTGTCGTATGGAACACGGTAGCAAAAAACTCCAGATTCTCTTCTACCGAAAGATCCTGGTAAAGTGAAAAACGACCGGGCATATATCCCACTTTCGTACGAATCTGTTTATAATCCGTTACCACATCCAGCCCGGCAACCATGGCCGTTCCTTTATCCGCCAGCAACAAAGTAGTCAGAATACGGAATAAGGAACTCTTACCGGCACCATCAGGCCCTATCAGACCAAAGATTTCTCCCCGTTCCACAACGAAAGAAACTTCTTTCAGCGCCTCCACTGTTCCATAGTTCTTGCCGACTTCTTTCACAACCACTATGGGTTCTCCCTTTTCCATCTCCTCTCCTTTAATTTTTAATCATTAATTTTTCAATGTCACTCCTCCGTACATACCAATCTTCAATGCTCCGTCATTCTTCACGGCAATTTTCACTGCATATACCAGATTAGCACGTTCGTTTTTCGTCAAAATCGTTTTGGGAGTGAACTCCGAACGGTCGGAAATCCAGGTCACTACCCCCGGATAAGCTTTCTGCTCCGAGTTTCCATAATCAGCATACACAGTTACCTCATCTCCCAGTTTCACTTGCGACAACTGTTCGGAGGTAATGTAAGCCCTCAAATACATGCGATCCACTTCAGCCACTTTAAACAGCGGTTTACCTATCGCCGCCAATTCACCGGCTTCTGCATATTTTGCCAATACGGTACCTTCAATAGGCGACTGGACATGACATTTAGCTAATTGATCCTCCATCTGTGCAACTTGTATGGCAACCGAATTTCCTTGTTCTATCAGGCTGTTCGTACTATTCTGCAATGACGATTCCTGTGCGACAAGCTGCCTTTCAAGCAATTTGACTTGTGCGTCCCAGTCGTCCAACTGTTTCTGATTCGCCGCTCCAGCGGCAAGCAGGTTTTCCACGCGTTTCTTTTCACGTTCTGCTGTTGCTATTTGCTGTTTGGTAGCAGCTATCTGTTTAGCAAGATCCGGACGTTGGCTTTCCACTGATTTCATACTGGCCTCCAGTTGTAATTTCTTCAAATACAATTGCACCGTATCCACCAGCCCAATCTCCTCACCTGCTTTCAGTCTTGTTCCCTCTTCTACCTCCAGTCGCAACAGCTTTCCGGCAGCTTCGGCAGAGACTATCACTTCCGTGGCTTCAAACGTGCCGGTTGCATCATAGCCGGGTATTCCCTTACCACAAGCAGCCAACATAATCAATGCCACTCCATACATTCCTATCTTTGTCATTCGTTCCATATCTAAAGAAGTTATATTAATCATTCGTAGTATATTTCAATTGATAAATTCCCATTAACCGTTGAATTTCATGCAGCGCTTTCGACTGACGTGCCAAACTCTCATTGGTCAATTCCCGAAGCATCTCGGTCACCGTCAATGTTCCATTCGCCACTTTGGCCTCTGCCGATTTGCGAATATTGGTACGCAAACGGATAATCTCATCATCATCCTGCATTTGCTTTTCCAATGATTGGATGGCCTGATCTTGTTGTGTCATCTCCAATCTTGTATTAAACAGAAACACATCCCGGTTATTATCCAATTGCCGGCGTTTATTTTCAATTACCTTCCGGTCATTCTTCAAGGTATACAAACTACCAAAATTCCATGAAAGGCGAACACCCGCAATATAGTAGGGAGAAAATTCATTTTTCAGCATATTCAATCCGGGGTTTCCATAAGCTCCCTGCACGAATAATCCGAACTGTGGAAGATGACGCACATTCAAAGCTTTCTCCTGTACTTGCAATCCTACTCCTTGCGCATTGAACAAAGATAATTCCGGACGACGAATCTCACCGACAGCCGAAATGTCATCTTGAGGAACAGGTTTCTCCAAAACCGTTTCCTGCGACAATTTCTCTCCTACCAAAAGTGAAAGCATCTTCAAATACGCCATACGCGATGAAACCAGTTCAACTCTTTTCTGCTTTGTGTTCAACTGCTCCACTTTCACAGCATCCAAATCGGCCTGATTGGCAATGCCATTTTCTACGTAAGCAGTAATCTGGCGATAATTTCTCTCCAGTTCATCTTGCAACAATGCATTCTGTTTCAGTTGCTCGTCCAACAAAAGAATCCCAAAATAAAGGTCATTTACACGACTATTTAGCGCATACATATCCACATTCAGTTTTTCTTTCTCTATCTCCGCTTCCGCAGTCGTTTGTTTCTTCTGCATCCGGATTCCTCCACCATCCCAGATTTTCTGTTGTAACTCCAACATCACCTGATACTGATCTTTCGGCACTCCTTTCAAATCCACTCCGGGAAGCTTCACCGGAATTTCCGTTACCTCACTCTGATAAGAAGCTTTAGCCGAAAGGGCAAACTGTGGCAAATATCCTTTTGCCGCATTCTCAAGATTATATTCCTTTGTTTTCTCCACCAAGCCATACTGATGTACCAACGGATAATTTTCCTGCGTCTTCCGTTGACATTCTTCCAACGTTATCTGCGCATTTATTCCCGATACAAACAATAAAAAGGAGAAACTGAAAACCATTCTTTTCATACACATCATTTCTTTAATTTCTTCAAAAGACAAAGATAGAGGTTTCAAAGATACGTTCACATTCCGATAGTTAGTAAAAATGTTCCAATAGTTCGATAAAGAGAAAGAATAAAAGGCTATTTGCTGATTTTTATTATCTTTGGCGGAAAAAACAGATAAAGATGGAAAAGAAAATACCATTAAATATAGGTCTCGAAATCTTAGAAAATCCGGATATCGTCCGATTTAACGAATTTCGTTTCATATCTCCGCATTTCGGATTCGTAAACAGCTTCGCCAAAATAGAATCCAATCTTATCACAATAGATCAACCTTATCGTATCAAAGAGGGACGTATCGCAGTTATCAAACAGGGATATGCACGCGTATTAATCAACCTGATAGAAGAAACTTTTCAGCCGGACAAGCTACTATTAATTGTTCCGAATTCCATTCTTCAGATTATAGAAGTCTCTCCGGATTTTGATATGCAGATGGTAGGCATGGACGCAGAATTTCTTTCTATAGCCGGAAAAGACAATTTCTTCACTCATCTTTCACAGTTACAGAAAAACCTCATATTATCTCTGACCTCACATGAATACGGCTTGTTTAAGAGCTACTTTGCTTTAATATGGAATATATTACAAGAACCAACGTTCCGACGGGAAGCTATTCAATATCTACTAATCAGTCTTTTGTGCAATATAGAGTATCTTGTCAAAAACAACAATCAAAAAGAACAGAGTTGTCAGACACATCAGGAAGAGATTTTCCAGCGTTTCATTTCTTTAGTCAATGCTTATAGTAAGAGAGAACGTAATGTTAGTTTTTATGCGGATAAGCTATGTCTCACTCCTCGTTATCTTAATACTATCATCCGCCAAACCAGTCAACAAACAGTAATGGACTGGATAAACCAGTCCATTATATTAGAAGCTAAAGTATTGCTAAAACATAGCAATCTGCTTGTTTATCAAATTTCTGATGAGTTGAACTTCCCTAATCCTTCTTTTTTCTCGAAGTTCTTTAAGCGAATGACAGGAATGACACCACATGAATATCAATTCTCGAAATAAAATTTATTTCGAGAATTCCTTAATTCTTTGCTCTTCTTCCAATTTGCAGATCAATAATGTGTTATCTTTCTCTGCAATGATATATCCATCCAAGCCTTGAATGACTACTCGTTTTTCTTCGCTGGCATGCACAATACAATTTTTGCTTTCGTACAAACGGATATCGGTTCCTACGGTTGCATTTCCAGACTTATCCTGTGGAAGCAAACCGCGAAGTGCTCCCCATGTACCCAGATCTGACCAGCCAAAAGAAGCGGGAAGTACATAAATCTCCTGTGCTTTCTCCATCACTGCATAGTCGATAGAAATGCTTTCGCAAGTAGGGAATAACTTCTTGATTGTTTCATTTTCTTTCTCTGTATAGAAATCGGGGAAAATGCGATCGAAAATTTGTGCGATGCCCGGAGCATATACACGCATCACGGAAGTAATAGTACGCACATTCCATACAAAGATTCCCGCATTCCAGAAGAAATTGCCTTCTGCCAGATACTTTTCGGCAGTCTCTTTATCCGGTTTTTCCTTAAATGCATCTACGGTGTAAATTTCTTTATCTGTCTGGAGCTGATCGGCAGCAGCAATATATCCGTATCCGGTTTCCGGACGAGTTGGCCGGATACCTATCGTTACAATGGCGCTGCCATCATCTGTGAAACGAAGGGCTTTCTCCATCACTCTACGGAATTCTCCCGTATCAATGACTAATGCATCCGAAGGAGTTACTACAATGTTAGCATTCGGATGTTTTTTCTTGATCTTCCAGCAAGCAAAAGCAATGCAGGGCGCAGTATTGCGCGCACAAGGCTCCGCCAAAATATTACTTTCCGGAATTTCCGGCAACTGCTCCCGAACAATATCAATGTATTTTTCAGAAGTTACGACCCACATATTTTCCCTAGGGCAAACACCGTCGAAACGGTCTGCCGTCAACTGAATCAGCGACCGGCCACATCCCATTACATCAATAAATTGTTTAGGACATTCCGGAGTGCTCATCGGCCAAAAGCGGCTCCCTATGCCACCAGCCATTATTACAACATGATTATCCATACCTGTTATTCTCCTGTTAAAAAAATATTCTTTGAAATAGGTGTGCAAGGTACTTCAAAATGTCCAAATCTACAAGAAAAACAGAACACTTTTGTCATAATTCGGTAGAATCTAGCATCCTGGCAGCCCCCTCTTCCACTTTTGTCTGCCTTCCTCTGCTTTTCTGATTCACATTACTTCTCCGGTTTCCAACTGAAATGCAGGCTTTCGGTTCGTGCCTTCATTGCTAATATTCGCAATTCTTCCACTTTTTGAGGATTCTCTTTCAATAAATCATGTTGCTCCCCTATGTCATCCGGAAGATAATATAACTCTTCTTTCAACTTTTCCGGTTTCGACATATTTAATCGAACCAGTTTCCACCCATCTTTCAGAATCGACTGCTTTCCTCCCTGTTCATAAAACTCATAGTATATATATTCATGGCTACGAGATACTTCACCGTTTCCTGTCAACAAAGGCAAATAAGAGATACCATCAATCCCTTTCACCATATCAGCTCCGACAAGTTCGGTTACAGTCCTACAACAACAAAGGCCGCTCCCGAATAACAGGAACGGCCTTACCATTTTCATTTCAATGTGATGTCAGCCTCTTTTCAAAAAGATGACATTCTGCTTATTTATACTCTGCCCAGCTCTTGATAGCTATATCATCCACACTCATCGTACAGAAGGCATTGATAAATGCACTAGCCAGACGGGCATTCGTAATCAACGGTATATTCAAGTCAATGGCAGCACGACGGATTTTATACCCATTACTTAATTCTCCGGCTGTCAGATTCTTCGGGATATTGACTACCATATCGATTTCCTTGCGATGAAGCATCTCCAATGCTTGCGGATGCCCCTCCTCACTCGGCCAATAGACATGAGTACTTTCAATTCCATTCTCTGCAAGCGTTTTGTGTGTACCACCCGTTGCAAAGAGTTTGTATCCCTTATTCACCAACATACGGGCCGCATCCATCATATCCGCTTTTTGCTTCATGGTACCTGTAGAAAGCAGGATATTCTTCTGCGGAATACGATAGCCTACAGAAAGCATAGCCTTCAATACAGCACATGAAGTATCCATACCGATACAACCTACTTCACCGGTAGAAGCCATATCTACTCCCAACACCGGATCGGCCTTCTGCAAGCGGTTGAAGGAAAATTGGGAGGCCTTGATTCCGACATAATCCAGTTCGAAGAGATTCTTTTCCGGTTTCTCCACAGGCAGACCGAGCATCACTTTCGTTGCCAGCTCGATAAAGTTGATCTTCAACACTTTGCTGACAAACGGGAAAGAACGACTGGCACGCAGATTACATTCAATCACCTTGATATCGTTGTCTTTCGCCAGATACTGAATATTAAACGGACCGGAGATATTCAAAGCCTTGGCAATCTCACGGCTGATACGCTTAATACGGCGAACAGTTTCTACATACAGCTTTTGCGGCGGGAACTGGATTGTTGCATCGCCGGAATGTACTCCCGCAAATTCGATATGCTCACTTATAGCGTATGCTACAATTTCTCCATTCTGCGCCACCGCATCCATTTCCACTTCCTTGGCGTGTTCGATAAACTGGCTTACTACCACCGGATGTTTCTTCGATACATTAGCTGCCAGTTTCAAGAAACGTTCCAATTCTTCCTGGTTGGAACAAACATTCATCGCAGCTCCCGAAAGCACATAAGACGGACGAACAAGTACGGGGAAACCTACCTCTTCAACGAACTCCTGAATGTCATCCATAGAAGTTAATTCACGCCAACGGGGCTGATCCACACCGATACGGTCAAGCATGGCAGAGAATTTCTCACGATCTTCGGCATTATCAATACTCTTGGCACTCGTACCTAGAATATTAATCTTCTGTGCATCCAGACGCAAAGCAAGGTTATTTGGAATCTGACCACCGGTAGATACAATTACCCCATGCGGATTTTCCAGTTCCAGAATATCCATCACACGTTCAAAAGTCAATTCATCAAAGTACAAACGGTCGCACATATCGTAATCCGTAGATACGGTTTCAGGATTATAGTTAATCATGACACTGCGCCATCCCTCTTTGCGAATGGTATTCAAAGCCTGTACGCCACACCAGTCGAATTCTACGGAAGAACCGATACGATAAGCACCGGAACCTAATACGACAATAGATTTATGGTCGCCCAGATAATGCACATCATTTGCTACACCGCTATAAGTAAGATACAGATAATTGGTTTGTGCCGGATACTCGGCTGCCAGTGTATCAATCTGTTTCACTACCGGAAGAATGCCTGCCTCTTTACGGTGTTTGCGGATATAAAGAATCCCATCTTCCATATCCCCTTCGTAACCGATGGCACGGGCAATCTGGAAATCGGAGAAACCTTGAACCTTAGCTTTACGAAGCAATTCGTTCGGCAAATCGGCAATCTGTTTGTGATTGTTTCCCCAACTATGCAGTTCTTCGGAAGTCTTCATAATATTCATTAACTTCTGCAAGAACCATTTATCAATCTTAGTCAATTCGTGCACCTGATCGATGGTGTAGCCGGCGCGAAACGCTTTCGAGATCACGAAAATACGTTTATCGGTCGGTTCGCGCAAGGCTTTATCAATGTCGGAAATAACCAATTCTTTGTTCCCCACAAAACCATGCATTCCCTGTCCGATCATACGAAGACCTTTCTGGATAGCTTCTTCAAAAGTGCGTCCGATAGCCATCACTTCACCCACAGATTTCATAGAAGAACCCAACTCTTTATCTACACCGTGGAATTTACCTAAATCCCAACGAGGAATCTTACATACGACATAATCCAGTGCCGGTTCAAAGAAAGCGGAAGTAGTCTTGGTTACAGAATTCTTCAGGTCGAAGAGTCCATAACCCAATCCCAATTTGGCAGCAACGAAAGCCAGCGGATAACCGGTTGCCTTAGATGCTAAAGCCGATGAACGGGAAAGGCGGGCATTTACTTCGATCACCCGGTAATCTTCGGATTCGGGATCGAAGGCATATTGTACGTTACATTCACCCACGATACCGATATGGCGGATGATACGTATTGCCAATTCCCGAAGTTTATGATACTCTTTATTGGTAAGCGTCTGTGAAGGAGCAATAACGATAGACTCACCGGTATGAATACCCAGCGGATCGAAGTTTTCCATATTACAAACGGTGATACAGTTATCGAAGCGGTCACGTACCACTTCATATTCCACTTCTTTCCAGCCGCGTAGTGATTTCTCCACCAATACCTGTGGGGAGAAAGAGAATGCTTTTTCTACCAGCACATCCAGTTGTTGTTCATTATCACAGAAACCGGACCCCAAGCCTCCTAACGCATAAGCAGCACGAACAATCACCGGATAGCCCAGTTCTTTTGCTGCGCGACGTGCATCTTCCGCATTTTCTACGGCTTCACTCTTGATGGTTTTTACATTGATCTCATTCAATTTCTGAACAAAAAGTTCACGGTCCTCGGTATCCATAATGGCCTGTACCGGAGTACCCAGCACTTTTACATTATATTTTTCAAGAATACCTTCTTTATACAATGCTACTCCACAGTTCAGAGCCGTCTGACCACCGAACGCCAGCATAATACCTTCCGGTTTTTCTTTCTGGATCACTTTCTCTACGAAGTACGGAGTCACCGGAAGAAAGTAAATTTGATCTGCCACTCCTTCGGAAGTCTGCACCGTAGCAATATTCGGATTGATAAGAATGGTTTCAATACCCTCTTCTTTCAAGGCTTTAAGTGCCTGTGAACCGGAATAGTCAAATTCACCAGCCTCACCGATTTTCAGGGCACCTGAACCTAATAGCAATACTTTCTTTATATTTTCTTTCATTGTTACAATAGTTTTACAAATTCGTCGAACAGGAATTCCGTATCCGTAGGTCCACTCGCAGCTTCCGGGTGGAATTGCGCAGAGAACCAGGGATTCTTTTTATGTTTGATTCCCTCGTTGGACCCATCGTTCATATTGATAAACAACGGTTCCCACTCTGCACTCAACGTATTATTGTCTACGGCATAACCATGATTTTGTGAAGTAATGAAACAACGTTCCGTACCTACCATACGCACCGGCTGATTGTGGCTACGATGTCCGTATTTCAATTTATAAATCTTGGCTCCGCCCGCTTTTGAAAGCAACTGGTTACCCATACAGATGCCGAAGATAGGCAGTTTCTCATTTACCATCGCCTTCCGTATATTCTGTACCGCAGCATCACAAGTATCCGGGTCACCCGGTCCGTTGGAGATAAACAACCCGTCAAATTCGAGTCCGCTATAATCATAATCCCAAGGTACACGGATCACTTCTACATTACGTTTCAGCAGACAACGAATAATATTTGTCTTTACACCGCAATCTACCAGGATAACCTTCTTAAATTGAGAATTGAAAGTTGAGAATTGAGAATTAAGCTGCGCATAGGAACTATTTACGGAGAAAGTTTGTGAAGTTCCGGCAGGAAGATAGCAAATAATCTCTTTGCAAGATACACGATCTACATAATTGACGCCTGCGTATACTGCTTCAGGCACATTATCCGGTTCATCATCGAAAACGATTTTTCCCATCATTACTCCATGTTCACGAAGAACCTTAGTCAGCTCGCGCGTATCAATGCCTGTGATACCGGGAATCTGCTCGCGTTTCAACCAGTCACCGAGACTTTCCACCGCATTCCAGTGGCTGTATTCATAAGAATAGTCACTTACGATAATCGCCTCCGCATGGATTTTCTCACTTTCCATGAAAGTGGCAAGTCCATTCGGTTCGATGGTAAAAGGAGGAACACCGTAGTTGCCTACCAGAGGATAGGTAAGCGTCATCAACTGTCCGGCATAGGAAGGGTCAGTAAGGCTCTCCGGGTATCCGGTCATGGCAGTATTAAAAACTACTTCGCCTGCCACCGGCTTCTCGTAGCCAAACGACTTACCGGAAAACCGGCTCCCGTCGTCAAGGATTAATGTCACATTTCTCATTCTTATTATTGAATCGTTGTATGGTTGTTAGAATTGATACATTTGTTCTATATAGTCGATGAACGCCCGGTTCACCATTTTCACACCTCCCGGTGTAGGGTAGTTACCGCTAAAATACCAGTCGCCTTTATGACGCGGACAAGCCTCGTGCAATCCCTCCAACGGTTGATAGACAATTTCCACTTTCGCCTTTGTTCCCTTGGGAGTCAGCAGTTCCACCATCTTGCCAGAGATTTCCTCATCGGTGAACGGAGCATAGATATCCTTCACATAGTTTATCATCTGCTCTTTCGGCAGTCCCACCTGATCTTTCGATTTACGGTAGGCAGCCGCAATCACATCTTTCATATCCCGCTCCTTTAAAAGTTCGACAGCAGCCCTGAAAGCGATAAACTCACTCATCTTTGCCATATCGATACCGTAATAGTCAGGATAACGCACTTGCGGAGAAGAAGATACTATCACAATCTTCTTCGGACCGAGACGGTCGAGAATACCGATAATACTTTGTTTCAACGTAGTACCACGCACAATGCTGTCGTCAATAATCACCAGATTATCAACACCGGGTACCAGACTTCCGTATGTAATGTCATACACATGGGCTGCCAGATCATTACGACTGTTTCCTTCGGCAATAAACGTACGGAGTTTGATATCCTTGATCGCCACCTTTTCGCTACGGATACGGCGGGAAAGAATGACTTCCAGTTCCTCCATATCCGGATGATGCCCTAATGCAGCAATTTGCTGCACTTTCTCCTCATTCAAGTAATCGTCCAGTCCCTGCAACATTCCGTAGAAAGCCACCTCCGCAGTATTGGGAATAAAAGAAAAAACCGTATGATCGATGTCATTATTGATAGCTTTCAATATTCTCGGAACCAACTTTTCACCCAACCGTTTCCTTTCCTTATAAATATCGACATCACTCCCACGGGAGAAATAGATACGTTCGAAAGAACAGGCATGATTTTCGCGCGGCTTGTTAATTTGCGAAGTACGGATTTTACCTTCTTTGCTGATTAACAATGCTTGCCCCGGTTGCAATTCTTTGATTTCCTCAAACGGAACATTCAAAGCAGTCTGGATCACCGGACGTTCGGAAGCAAGAACAGCTATCTCATCATCCTGATACCAGAATGCAGGCCGGATTCCCCACGGGTCGCGGATGGCGAAGGACTCGCCGCTCCCGGTCAATCCGCAAATCACGTATCCCCCATCCCATTCGCGGCTGGAAGTGCGCAACACGTTTGCCAAATCAATATATTCTTCTATATAATGAGTGATTCCCATGCCCGTAAGCCCCTCGGCTTCGGCAAGATTGAATACACGCTCCACTTCACGGTCAAGACGGTGTCCCACCTGCTCCAACATGATATATGTATCGGCATATTTACGCGGATGCTGACCAATGGCAGTGATACGGGCAAATATCTCGTCCACATTTGTCATATTGAAATTTCCGCAGAGGGCCAGATTCTTGGCGCGCCAGTTATTTCTTCTTAAAAATGGATGCACATAAGAGATTCCGGATTTTCCCGTAGTAGAATAACGAAGATGTCCCATATATATTTCACCGGCAAAAGGTAAAGTTCGTTTGGCATACTCTGCATCGTGCAACTGTTCGGGAGTGAGATCCTTAAAATTATTTTGAATATTTTCAAAGATTTCCGTAATGGCTCCGGAACCTAAAGCGCGTTCACGAAACATATATTCTTCACCCGGATTTGCTTCCAGTTTCACACATGCCAGTCCCGCACCTTCCTGTCCACGATTATGCTGCTTCTCCATCAACAGGTAGAGTTTATTAAGACCATACATCCATGTCCCGTACTTTTTCTCGTAATACTCTAACGGTTTGAGCAAGCGTATCATGGCAACGCCACATTCATGTTTCAATTGTTCCATCTCTCTATATACTAGTTACTACTTAAAGTTACTCTACTGTTACCGACTTCGCCAGATTTCTCGGCTGATCCACATCCATCCCTTTGCATACCGCAATGTGGTAAGCAAGAAGTTGCAGAGGTACCGTAGTAATTAACGGATCGAGACATTCGATTGTTTCAGGAAGTTCGATACTACAGTCAGCGATTTTGCTGATAACGGTATCTCCTTTCGTCACAAATGCAATCACTTTTCCTTTCCGTGCCTTAATCTCCTGAATATTACTTAATACTTTCTCATACAACCCATTCTGCGTAGCAATCACCACTACCGGCATTTCCGCATCGATCAGGGCAATCGGTCCATGCTTCATCTCCGCAGCCGGATAACCTTCGGCGTGAATATACGATATTTCTTTCAATTTCAATGCACCTTCCAGAGCAACGGGATAACTATATCCGCGTCCCAGGTAAATAAAATTATGCGCATAAGTGAAAGTTTTCGATAACTCCGCCAAAGTATCATTCAATTCCAACACCTCTTTCATTTTTTCCGGAATATGATTTAACTCCTGTACGATTGAAAGATAATGCTGTTCGTCAATGGTTCCTTTCGCTTTGGCAAGTGTCAATGCCAGCATCGCCAATACAGTGACCTGTCCGGTAAATGCTTTGGTAGAAGCCACCCCGATTTCTGGACCCACATGAATATATGAACCGGTATGAGTGGCACGGGGAATAGAAGAGCCAATCGCATTGCAAATACCATATATAAATGCCCCGCGGCTTTTCGCCAATTCCACAGCAGCCAATGTATCTGCCGTCTCACCACTCTGGGAAATTGCTATCACCACATCCTGCCCGTCAATCACCGGATCACGGTAGCGGAATTCGGAAGCATACTCCACTTCCACCGGTATGCGACAGAAACTCTCAATCAGATGCTTACCAATCAGTCCGGCATGCCAGGAAGTTCCGCAAGCAACAATAATAAACCGTTTGGCATTCAGCAGCTTTTCCCGATGATCTATCACAGCAGAAAGCACCACATTATCAGCTTCCACATTGATACGTCCGCGCATGCAATCACGAATACAATCGGGCTGTTCGAAAATCTCTTTCAACATAAAGTGCGAATATCCCCCTTTTTCCAACTGACCGAGGTTGAGTTCCACCTTCTTTATTTCAGGTATCATTTCGACATTGTTCAAGTTGACTACCTTCAACTCCTTCCCCAGATTCAAAACAGCTATTTCCCCGTCTTCCAGATAAACCACTTTATCAGTATATTCTACAATCGGAGTAGCATCTGAAGCAAGAAAGAACTCATTCTCTCCAATCCCCACTACCAATGGACTGCTCTTACGGGCAGCAATAATCTCATCGGGATGCTCCTTATCAAGAATCGCAATCGCATAAGCACCAATTACCTCCCCTAACGCCAACTGAACAGCCGTCAACAGACTGACCTGATTAGTGACTTTCATGTATTCTATTAATTGAACGAGGACTTCGGTATCTGTACTACTTTTAAAAATATAGCCTTTGGCTTGAAGTTTTTCTTTAAGAACGGCGTAGTTTTCAATAATACCGTTATGAATGAGAGCGAGCTTTTCGGAAGAAGAGTAATGAGGGTGGGCGTTAACAGAACAAGGTTCCCCGTGAGTAGCCCAACGGGTATGGGCAATTCCGATTGTACCGGAAATATCTTTCTGTGTGACGAAATTTTCAAGATCAGAGACTTTTCCTTTCGTCTTATACACATTTAACTGTTGGTCATCACTAATGATTGCTACCCCCGCGCTGTCATATCCACGATACTCCAGTCGCTTCAGCCCTTTGATAAGGATAGGGTAGGCTTTTCGTTTACCAATATAGCCTACTATTCCACACATATTATGATATTTTTATTTCGCCTGCAAATATACACATTACAAATAACATAAAGACAACAAAAAGCATATTTATTTGACAGAAACGCATAAAAAAGTTGCAAACACATCAAAAAGTTAAATAATATATTATTTTTAGCTCAAAAAGAAACAAATTACAATCAGCTTCAAATAAGGATAAATAAGCTAACAAATTAAAAGCAAATTTCCTGTTTTTAATAACAAATTAAAAGAATAAAGATTCCTATTCTCATTTCGCGTCACACAAAAGCTAAATTTCACTATCATTTTGAAATTAAAATATTAACTTTGCCAAACAATTTGATACATCAAACAGGTATTATCATACAATAAAGCTAGTAAGAATGAAGAAACAAGAACTTTTTAACAACGTAACAGAAGGATTCCCTTACCAACGACAGCCCCAACAGGTGGGCTTGTACGATGCGGCATACGAACACGATGCCTGCGGTGTCGGTATGCTGGTTAACATTCATGGAGAAAAGTCACACGACATTGTTGAGTCGGCTTTAAAGGTATTAGAAAACATGCGCCATCGCGGTGCCGAGGGTGCGGATAACAAGACCGGTGACGGTGCAGGTATCATGCTTCAAATTCCGCATGAGTTTATTTTATTACAAGGTATTCCTGTCCCCGAAAAAGGACGGTACGGCACAGGATTATTGTTTTTACCGAAAAACGAAAAAGACCAGGCAGCTATTCTAAGTATTATTATTGAAGAAATTGAAAAAGAAGGACTCACATTGATGCATTTGCGCAATGTGCCCACCTGCCCCGAAATCCTGGGAGAATCGGCTCTGGCAAACGAACCGGACATCAAACAAGTGTTCATCACCGGATTTACGGAAACGGAAACTGCCGACCGGAAGTTATATCTGATCCGGAAAAGAATCGAAAATAAAGTCAGATTGTCATCTATTCCGGCAAAAGACGATTTTTATGTTGTGTCACTCTCTACCAAAAGCATTATATATAAAGGTATGCTTTCATCATTACAGCTGCGCAACTATTATCCGGACCTGACAAATAGCTATTTTACCAGCGGACTGGCATTGGTGCACTCTCGTTTCAGTACCAATACATTCCCTACATGGGGATTGGCACAGCCGTTCCGTCTGCTGGCACACAACGGTGAAATCAATACTATCCGTGGTAACCGAGGATGGATGGAAGCCCGTGAAAGTGTACTCTCCACTCCCACTTTAGGCGATATAAAAGAAATCCGCCCGATTATACAACCGGGCATGAGCGACAGTGCTTCTCTGGACAATGTACTGGAGTTCCTGGTGATGTCAGGATTGAGCCTGCCACATGCCATGGCTATGCTCGTGCCGGAATCTTTCAACGAGAAGAACCCGATCAGTGAAGATCTGAAATCATTCTACGAATACCACTCCATCCTGATGGAACCGTGGGACGGACCGGCCGCACTACTATTCAGCGACGGACGATTTGCCGGAGGTATGCTCGACCGCAATGGCCTGCGCCCTGCCCGTTATCTGATTACTAAAAACGATATGATGGTAGTGGCTTCGGAAGTCGGTGTGATGGATTTCGAACCGGGAGACATCAAAGAAAAGGGTCGCTTACAGCCCGGCAAAATCCTGCTGGTAGATACGGAAAAAGGCGAGATCTACTATGACGGCGAACTGAAAAAACAGTTGGCTGAAGCCAAGCCTTACCGCACCTGGCTATCTACCAACCGAATCGAACTGGATGAACTGAAAAGCGGGCGCAAAGTTCCTCATCACGTAGCAAACTACGACCGGATGCTTCGTACTTTCGGCTACTCCAAAGAGGACATCGAAAGGCTGATTATGCCGATGGCAAGCACCGGAGCAGAACCGATCCATTCAATGGGTAACGATACGCCACTCGCCGTACTTTCAGATAAACCACAGTTGCTTTACAACTATTTCCGTCAGCAATTTGCGCAGGTAACCAATCCGCCCATTGATCCACTTCGTGAAGAACTGGTGATGTCATTGACGGAATACATTGGAGCAGTCGGTATGAATATTCTGACGCCCAGTGAAAGTCATTGCAAAATGGTACGCCTGAATCATCCGATTTTAAGCAATACCCAACTGGATATTCTTTGTAATATCCGGTATAAAGGCTTCAAAACAGTCAAACTACCCATGTTGTTTGAGGTTGCAAAAGGGAAAGCCGGACTGCAGGAAGCACTGACCCATCTTTGTAAAATGGCGGAAGAATCCGTGACGGAAGGTGTAAACTACATTGTCCTGACCGACCGTGAGGTGGATATTACCCATGCTGCCATTCCATCATTGCTGGCAGTAAGCGCTGTTCATCACCACCTGATTTCAGTTGGTAAACGGGTGCAAACGGCATTGATCGTAGAAAGTGGTGAAATACGTGAAGTGATGCACGCCGCGTTATTGTTGGGTTTCGGAGCAAGTGCCCTGAATCCTTACATGGCATTCGCTGTCCTCGACCGACTGGTAAAAGACAAAGATATTCAGTTGGATTATACCACTGCTGAAAAGAACTATATCAAATCCATCTGTAAAGGCTTGTTTAAAATCATGAGTAAGATGGGTATCTCTACGATCCGCTCCTATCGTGGTGCTAAAATTTTCGAAGCTGTCGGTTTGAGTGAAGAATTGAGCAAGGCTTATTTTGGAGGACTCGGTTCACCGATCGGAGGTATCCGTCTGGAAGAAATAGCCAGAGATGCCATTGCTTTCCATAAAGAAGGATTTGAAAGTATTAAAAATGAAGAGTTATTAAAAAATAACGGTTTGTATGCTTTCCGTAAAGATGGAGAAAAGCACGCATGGAATCCGGAAACAATCAGCACTCTGCAATTGGCTACACGACTGGGGAGTTATAAAAAATTTAAAGAGTACACCCATCTGGTAGACGAAAAAGAGAAGCCTATTTTCCTTCGTGACTTTCTGGGATTCCGTCGTAATCCGATTTCAATCGATCAGGTAGAACCGGTGGAAAACATTCTGCATCGTTTCGTCACGGGGGCTATGTCTTTTGGTTCTATCAGCAAAGAGGCTCATGAGGCAATGGCTATTGCCATGAATAAAATTCACGGACGCAGTAATACCGGTGAAGGTGGCGAAGACGCTGCCCGTTTCCAACCGCTGCCCGATGGCAGTTCTTTACGAAGTGCAATCAAGCAGGTAGCTTCCGGTCGTTTCGGTGTAACGGCAGAATATCTGGTTAATGCGGACGAAATTCAAATCAAGATAGCACAGGGAGCCAAACCGGGTGAAGGCGGACAACTACCGGGATTTAAAGTGAACGATGTGATTGCGAAAACACGTCATTCCATTCCGGGAATTTCGCTGATTTCTCCTCCGCCTCATCATGATATTTATTCGATTGAGGATTTGGCACAATTAATCTTCGATTTGAAAAATGTAAATCCACAGGCCAAAATCAGTGTGAAACTGGTAGCAGAAAGCGGCGTCGGTACGATTGCTGCGGGTGTGGCAAAAGCAAAGGCGGACCTAATTGTCATCTCTGGTGCTGAAGGGGGAACAGGTGCTTCTCCGGCTTCTTCTATCCGCTATGCGGGTATCTCACCGGAATTGGGATTGAGCGAGACACAGCAAACATTGGTTTTGAACGGACTTCGTGGTCAAATAGTCCTGCAAGCCGACGGACAACTGAAAACCGGACGTGATGTCATTTTAATGGCCTTAATGGGTGCCGAAGAATATGGTTTCGCCACCTCGGCATTGATTGTATTAGGTTGTGTGATGATGCGTAAATGCCATCAGAACACTTGTCCGGTAGGAGTTGCCACGCAGAATGAAGAGTTACGTAAACGCTTTCATGGACGCAGTGAATATTTAGTAAACTTTTTCACATTCCTGGCACAGGAAGTCCGCGAGCATTTGGCCGAGATGGGATTCACCCGGATGGATGATATTATCGGGCGTACAGACTTAATCGAGCGCAAGTCCGATGCCAATGACCCAAATCCGAAACATGCTTTAATCGACTTCACCAAATTGCTGGCACGTGTTGACAACAGTGCGGCTATCCGTCATGTCATCGACCAAGATCATGGAATTTCTGCTGTAAAAGATGTAACCATCATCGATGCCGCACAAGAAGCTATCGAACATGAGAAAGAGATTTCTTTAGAATATACGATTGCCAATACAGACCGTGCAATAGGTGCTATGCTTTCCGGAGTAATCGCCAAGAAATATGGTGCCAAAGGATTGCCGGAACATACGCTGAATGTAAAATTCAAAGGTTCGGCAGGTCAATCTTTCGGAGCTTTTCTCGTACCGGGAGTTAACTTTAAACTGGAAGGTGAAGCGAATGATTACCTGGGTAAAGGATTGAGCGGCGGGCGTATCTCCGTATTGCCTCCTATCCGCAGCAATTTCGAAGCCGAAAAAAATACAATCGCCGGTAATACCTTGCTTTATGGCGCAACAAGCGGTGAAGTATATATCAACGGCCGTGTAGGAGAACGTTTCGCTGTTCGTAACTCCGGCGCAGTTGCCGTCGTAGAAGGCGTGGGTGACCATTGTTGCGAATACATGACCGGAGGTCGTGTGGTAGTCCTCGGACAAACCGGACGTAACTTTGCAGCCGGTATGAGTGGCGGTGTAGCTTATGTATGGAACAAAGACGGCAACTTCGATTATTTCTGTAACATGGAAATGGTGGAACTGTCACTCATCGAAGAAGCCAGCTACCGGAAAGAGTTGCACGAACTAATCCGCCAGCATTACCTCTACACAGGCTCGAAACTGGCACGCATCCTGCTCGACAACTGGAATCATTACGTAGATCAATTCATCCAAGTAGTGCCCATCGAATACAAAAAAGTACTGCAGGAAGAACAAATGAGAAAGTTACAACAAAAAATTGCAGATATGCAAAGAGACTATTAGATTTACAATTTGACTATTTACAATTTACTATTTGAATGTATAGTATAGTCTGTAAATAGTCAAATAGCAAATGATAAGATAGTCTAGAAATAGTAAATAGTAAATCGTCAAATAGTAAATAACAAGATGGGAGATCCTAAAGCATTTCTAAATATACCTCGACAAGAGGCGGGATACCGCCCTGTAAACGAGCGAATCGCTGACTATAGTCAGGTAGAACAGACTTTGAATACAAACAGCCGTAAATTGCAGGCGTCACGCTGTATGGATTGTGGTGTACCTTTCTGTCATTGGGCATGCCCGATAGGAAATAAACAACCGGAATGGCAGGATGCATTATACAGGGGAAAATGGAAGGAGGCATACGAAGTATTGTCGTCTACTTGCGATTTTCCTGAATTTACAGGACGTATTTGTCCTGCTCTTTGCGAGAAATCGTGTGTGTTGAAACTTTCCTGCGATCAGCCGGTGACTATTCGCGAGAATGAAGCAGCTATCGTAGAAGCGGCTTTTCGTGAAGGATATATACAAGTAAAGACGCCGGAAAGAAACGGAAAGAAAGTGGCGGTGATTGGTGCAGGTCCTGCTGGATTGGTGGTGGCTAATCAGCTGAATTTAAAAGGATATAGCGTTACTTTATTCGATAAGGATGAAGCGCCCGGAGGATTATTACGATTCGGTATTCCTAATTTCAAACTGGATAAAAATGTAATTGACCGACGGATGAAGATATTGGCTGCAGAAGGAATACAGTTTGAGATGGGAGTAGAAATAGACGTCAATCATTTACCGGAAGGATTCGATGCTTACTGCATCTGTACCGGAACACCGGCAGCACGTGACTTGAGTATTCCGGGACGTGAACTGAAAGGGATTCATTTCGCACTCGAAATGCTGGCACAACAGAATAGGATTCTGGCAGGACAGACTTTCCCGAAAGACAAGTTGGTAAATGCCAAAGGCAAAAAGGTTCTCGTGATAGGTGGCGGAGACACTGGTTCCGACTGCATCGGAACCAGTGTGAGACAGGGAGCCGTCAGTGTCACTCAAATCGAAATCATGCCGAAACCTCCTGTCGGCTACAATCCGGCTACTCCTTGGCCACAATGGCCGGCAGTCTTCAAAACGACTTCCAGCCATGAAGAAGGTTGTACACGCCGCTGGTGCCTGGCTTCCAATCAGTTCCTCGGAAAGAATGGAAAAGTGACAGGTGTAGAAGTGGAAGAAGTGAAATGGATTCCGGCAGCAGATGGCGGACGTCCCACGATGAAACCAACAGGGAAGAAGGAAGTCATCGAAGCTGATATGGTATTATTGGCGATGGGATTCCTGAAACCGGAGCAACCGAAATTTGCAAAGAATGTATTTCTTGCCGGTGATGCCGAGACGGGTGCCAGCCTGGTGGTACGCGCCATGGCGGGAGGACGAAAGGCTGCTGCGGAAATAGATGCTTATCTGACGAAATAGCTTTGCAGTAAGGAAAAAGCAGAAGTTTGATTAGTACTATCCGATTCGTTCCACCATGGTCGAACGAAAGAAACACCCAGGTAGAACGGAAAGATAACCTTGGTGGAACGAAAGGGAAACCAAGGCGGAACGAATTAAGAATAGCTAGTCAGCTTCTTAGAAATAGCGAATAAACAATCAACAGATTACATTACCCCCTCTAAAAATTAAAGTTATGTGTGGAATAGCAGGTATACTCAACATCAAAGTTCAAACGAAAGAACTAAGAGATAAAGCACTGAAAATGGCCCAGAAGATCCGTCATCGCGGACCGGACTGGAGCGGAATCTATGTAGGCGGAAGTGCCATCCTGGCACACGAACGTCTTTCCATTGTCGACCCGCAGAGTGGCGGACAACCGTTATACTCTCCCGATCGTAAACAAGTGCTCGCCGTAAATGGTGAGATTTACAATCACCGTGATATTCGAGCTAAATATACGGGAAAATATAACTTTCAAACCGGAAGTGACTGTGAGGTAATTCTTGCCCTTTACAAAGATAAAGGCATCCATTTTTTGGAAGATATCAGCGGTATCTTCGCTTTCGTGCTTTATGATGAGGAAAAGGATGAATTTCTGATTGCCCGCGATCCGATAGGGGTTATTCCTTTATATATAGGAAAAGATAAAGAGGGAAAAATCTACTTCGGCAGCGAGTTGAAAGCTCTCGAAGGATTTTGTGACGAATATGAAGTATTCCTTCCCGGACATTATTTCTATAGTAAAGAGGGAAAAATGAAACGTTGGTATTCGCGCGACTGGACAGAATATGAAACCGTCAAAGAGAATGATGCACAAACCGAGGATGTGAAAATAGCATTAGAAGAGGCTGTGCACCGCCAGTTAATGAGTGACGTACCGTACGGAGTGCTTCTTTCGGGAGGGTTGGATAGTTCTGTCATCTCCGCCATTGCCAAAAAATATGCGGCAAAGCGTATAGAAACAGACGGAGCGAGTGATGCGTGGTGGCCTCAACTCCACTCCTTCGCTATCGGACTAAAAGGTGCTCCCGATTTGATTAAAGCACGTGAAGTGGCTGAATATATCGGTACTGTTCATCACGAAATAAACTATACTGTTCAGGAAGGTTTGGATGCCCTGCGTGATGTCATTTATTTCATTGAGACATACGATGTAACCACGGTACGCGCTTCCACTCCCATGTACCTACTGGCACGTGTCATCAAATCGATGGGTATCAAAATGGTGTTGAGCGGTGAAGGCGCCGATGAAGTTTTCGGTGGTTATCTGTATTTCCACAAGGCTCCCACTCCACAGGCATTCCACGAAGAAACAGTACGTAAACTTTCAAAGTTGCACATGTACGATTGCCTCCGCGCCAATAAAAGTTTGTCAGCATGGGGAGTAGAAGGACGTGTTCCTTTCCTTGATAAAGAATTCCTCGACGTAGCCATGAACCTGAATCCGAAAGCTAAAATGTGCCCCGGAAAGGAAATTGAGAAACGGATTGTTCGCGAAGCCTTTGCCGAGATGTTACCGGAAAGTGTGGCGTGGAGACAAAAAGAGCAGTTCAGTGACGGTGTAGGATATTCATGGATTGACACATTGAGGGAAATCACAGCTGCTGCTGTGAGCGATCAGCAAATGGAACATGCTGCCGAACGCTTCCCTATCAACACGCCACAAAATAAAGAAGAATACTATTATCGCAGTATCTTTGAAGAGCATTTCCCCAGTGAAAGTGCAGCACGCACCGTACCCAGTGTTCCCAGTGTGGCATGCTCCACAGCAGAAGCGCTGGCGTGGGATATTGCTTTCAGGAATCTGAATGAGCCTAGCGGACGTGCGGTGAGAGGAATACACGAAGAGGCCTATACTTAACTGATAAGAATAACAGAATCTGCTCTTTCTGTTATTCTTTTGTAACATTTCTATTTTAAAATCTCAAGGATTAACGCAGATTAGCATATTATTGTCTGATTTGCGTTTTCTTTTTTATAATTTTGAGGCCAAACCAAATTAAATCTATCAAACTTTTAAAAGACCAAACAAATGAATTTAAAAAAAATGATGATGGCTTCTGCCCTTCTAATGGTTGCTTGCTGTATGCAGGCACAGACAAAAGTGATAGCCCACCGTGGATTCTGGAAAACTCCGGGATCATCACAAAACAGTATTTCATCACTTCTAAAAGCAGATTCCATCGGTTGTTACGGTTCAGAATTTGACGTATGGATCGCTAAGGATAACAAGTTGGTGGTCAACCATGATCCTGTATACAAGATGAGACCGATGGAGTATTCCAAAGGTGACGCACTGACCGGACTTAAATTATCCAACGGAGAAAACTTACCCAGCCTGGAACAATATCTGGAAGCCGGGAAAAACTGTAATACCCGACTGATTCTCGAACTGAAAGCACATAGCAATAAGAAACGTGAAACCAAAGCCGTACAGGGAATCCTTGCCATGGTGAAGAAAATGGGACTGGAAAACCGCATGGAATATATCACGTTCTCCCTGCATGCCATGAAAGAGTTTATCCGCCTGGCTCCTGCCGGTACTCCGGTATTTTACCTTAACGGGGAACTGTCTCCCAAAGAATTAAAGGAACTCGGTGCTGCCGGTCTTGATTATCACATGGGAGTGATTAAGAAACACCCCGAATGGATCAAAGAAGCTCATGAACTCGGCTTGAAAGTAAATGTGTGGACTGTGGACGAAGTGGAAGATATGAAATCGCTGATCGAACAGAAAGTAGATTTCATTACCACCAACGAACCAGTCATCTTACAAGAAGAACTGAAAAAACATCAATAAGATAAAATCATTACAAAGTAAACTATTTAATATCCGTCTTTAAAGAAACAGCTCGTTCCTTTAAAAGAAACAGGATGTTTCTCGGTGTCGAACGGGTGGTCCCTTTTAAAGGAACCACCCGTTTCTTTTAAAGGAAAAATGAGCTTTTATAACAAACTAAATACCAGCATATTAAGAACACTCATTTTTTTCATCTGAAAAAGAAAAGGTCATTTTCATATATGCCAATAAAAGATTACAAACGATTTACTGGAAATCATCTAATACCTCTTTCAGCTCTCCTACCGTAAGCTCTCCTACCTGTCTCCATAATTCATGTCCCTTATGCAATAAAAGAAAGGCGGGCACTGTTTCTACATTATGCGCATCGGCTATTGTTCTATTTTCTTCAGCATTCACTCTAATCAATTCTACAGTTCTCTTTTCGTAAGTCCGAAGCACAGGACCTATCCACTCATAATGAGGTGACCAGTCGGCATAAAATACTACCAACACCAAATGGTTGGTCTTAACTGCTGTTTCTAATTGTTTCTCTATATTCATATCTCTACGTTTTTATATTAATGATAGTGCTAAAACAATGAATACAGAAAAAGGTTCTTCAGCATATCCGGTGAGCAATATGATAGATAAATAGGGGTTTTCACTTTCATATCGTCAAAAGGAAAAGGATATATTTCTTGTTTTTATAGCTGATTTCACCGATTATCAAGGCTAAATATTCTTCATATATTATGGAAGAATATGCAAAACAATTCATCCAAATAACAGTTTATTAATATATAAATAGGTATAATTTCAAATTATAACTAAATGTGGCCGTATATAAAGCGATTATAAGTTTGAAGAAAATAAATAGATATTAGATATACTTTTTAGTAAAATATAAAGCAAAAAGTCATATCTTTGCATCGTAATAAAACAAAAGGTTACAACAACCAACAAATATCAATCAAAATGACAACAAAGATTAAGTTCACAAAAATGCATGGAGCGGGAAATGACTACATATATGTAGACACAAGCCAATATCCGATAGCCGACCCTGCAAAGAAGGCAATCGAATGGAGCAAGTTTCATACAGGAATCGGAAGTGATGGACTTATATTGATTGGTGTCTCTGATAAAGCGGATTTCAGCATGCGCATTTTCAATGCGGACGGTTCGGAAGCTATGATGTGCGGTAACGGAAGCCGTTGTGTAGGCAAATATGTATATGAATACGGCTTGACTGACAAAACAGAAATTACGCTGGATACACGATCAGGAATAAAAATCCTGAAACTGCATGTAGAGGGAAAAACAGTTAGTGCAGTCACCGTAGACATGGGTAGCCCGTTGGAAACAGAAGAGATTCAGTGGGGAGGAAAGTATCCTTTCCGGTCGACCAAAGTATCAATGGGTAATCCGCATCTCGTCACATTTGTTGAGGACATCACCCAGATTAATTTACCGGAAATCGGTCCTGAACTGGAGAATCATCCTCTTTTTCCCGACAGAACCAATGTGGAGTTTGCACAGATTGTCAGCAAAGACACCATACGGATGAGGGTGTGGGAAAGAGGATCGGGAATCACTCAAGCTTGCGGGACAGGTGCTTGCGCCACAGCAGTAGCCGCCTTCATCAACGGACTTACAGGAAGAAAAAGCGATGTAATCATGGATGGAGGGACAGTCACCATTGAATGGGATGAAATCTCCGGGCATATATTAATGACCGGACCGGCAACCAAAGTTTTCGATGGGGAGATTGAGGATAAGTATTAAAAAAGTATTAAGTATCAGGTATTGAGTATTAGATTTTGCAGAACTTAAAACAATAACAAGATGGCATTAGTAAACGAACATTTTTTGAAGTTACCGGGAAGCTATTTATTCTCGGACATAGCGAAAAAGGTAAATACCTTCAAGATAACACATCCTAAACAGGATATTATCCGGTTGGGTATCGGTGATGTCACCCAACCGCTTCCGAAAGCGTGTATCGAAGCCATGCACAAAGCGGTAGAAGAGCTGGCCAGCAAGGATACATTCCGCGGATATGGTCCTGAACAGGGATATGATTTTCTGATTGAAGCAATTATAAAAAATGACTTTATTCCACGTGGGATTCACTTCTCGGCGTCCGAGATATTTGTCAGTGACGGTGCCAAAAGCGATACCGGAAATATAGGCGATATTCTTCGCCATGACAATAGCGTAGGTGTTACAGATCCCATCTATCCGGTTTATATAGACAGCAATGTCATGTGCGGACGCGCCGGAGTGTTGGAAGAAGAGACGGGCAAATGGAGTAATGTTACTTATATGCCTTGCACAAGTGAGAACAACTTTATTCCGGAAATTCCAGACAAACGGATAGACATTGTTTATCTCTGCTATCCGAACAACCCGACAGGAACAACCTTAACCAAACCGGAACTGAAGAAATGGGTGGACTATGCCTTGGCAAACGATACATTGATTCTGTTCGATGCCGCTTATGAAGCATATATCCAAGACGAGAATATCCCCCACTCTATCTATGAGATTAAGGGAGCTAAAAAGTGTGCGATCGAATTCCGTAGTTTTTCAAAAACGGCAGGATTTACCGGAGTACGCTGCGGATATACCGTAGTTCCGAAAGAGCTTACTGCCGCCACATTGGAAGGAGACCGCATCCCACTCAACAGATTGTGGAACCGCCGCCAATGCACCAAGTTCAACGGTACTTCTTACATTACCCAACGGGCAGCAGAAGCCGTTTACAGTGCAGAAGGCAAAGCACAGATTAAAGAAACAATCGGCTATTATATGACCAATGCCAAAATTATGAAAGAGGGATTGGAAGCCGCAGGACTGAAAGTGTATGGAGGAGTCAACGCTCCCTACTTGTGGGTGAAAACTCCGAACGGGCTTTCGTCATGGCGATTCTTCGAACAGATGTTGTATGAAGCCAATGTGGTCGGTACCCCCGGTGTAGGCTTCGGACCAAGCGGTGAAGGATATATCCGCCTGACTGCCTTTGGCGAACGCAACGACTGTATCGAAGCGATGAGAAGAATAAAAAACTGGCTATAAGAATTTTGAATAACTTCTCCTAGTCTATTCATAACCAGTGATTTTTCAATTTACTTGATAGTATTTCGCGCGCTACTATATATACATGGACCGTACATCCACATTTTTCTAACTATTAAAGGTAAAAAGACGATGAAAACGACGATTAACAAAAAAATGAGGGTAATAACAGTAGCATTATTACTGTCAGGGCTTGTCCCGTCTACAATGATGGCACAAGATAAGGTAGAAGCTTCCGTTGGAGCAGATCTGGTAAGTGGTTACATCTGGCGCGGCCAGGATTTAGGCGGAGTGAGCGTTCAACCCTCACTGGAAATCTCTTACAAAGGTTTCTCACTCGGAGCATGGGGATCGGTAGGATTCGAATCGACGGACACAAAAGAGTTCGATTTAACTCTTGGTTATTCGATAGGCGGTTTTAGCGTTTCAGTGACGGATTATTGGTTTAATACCCAAGTAGAAACTGGCATAGACGATGATGGAGAAACGATCTTTGCAACTAACAAGTATTTTAAATACGGAGCTCATTCAACGGCTCATGTATTTGAAGCACAAATCGGATATGACTTCGGACCACTGGCAGTCAACTGGTATACAAATTTTGCAGGTGCCGACGGCGTGAAAGAAAATGGCAAAAGGGCTTATTCTTCTTACCTCGCACTTAGCGCACCATTCAAATTGGGAGGTCTCGACTGGACAGTAGATTTAGGTATGGTTCCTTGGGAGACAACTTTCTACAATGGCTATACAAGTGGGTTCTGCGTATCAGACGTAAGTCTCGGAGCTTCCAAGGATATCAAAATCACAGATTCCTTCTCCGTTCCGGCATTTGCCAAGGTATCTGTCAATCCACGGACAGAAGGAGCCTACTTCGCATTCGGATTAAGTTTTTAAGAGAGAGAATATAGAATATCAAAGAGCGTATAGGGATCAGGTAGTTAGAGTTTAGATTTTATCGGTTTGTTGTATGGTAACCTACTATGGCTGCCACACCCTATACCTCTTTCTTTTACAGGTCAACACTAATATTTAAGGTATATGAAAAAGATTGAAGCTATTATCCGTAAAACCAAATTCGAGGACGTAAAAGACGCCCTACTCGAAGCGGACATCGAATGGTTCTCTTATTACGATGTAAGAGGTATTGGAAAAGCACGGCAAGGACGTATCTACCGTGGCGTAGTATATGACACCAGCACCATTGAACGAATTTTGATCTCTATTGTCGTACGCGACAAAAATACCGAGAAAACAGTGCAGGCTATCATCAAAGCTGCACAGACCGGAGAAATCGGTGACGGACGTATTTTCGTCATTCCTATCGAAGACGCTATCCGGATACGCACTGCCGAACGTGGTGACATAGCCCTCTACAATGCAGAACAAGAACGTTAATCGGCAGCGGCAAGGTGCCGCTCCCAGGTTTCCTTGCGGATTATAACGTTTATAAAGAGGTTTACAACATCACTAATAAATAATAGGTATAAAATAAGATAATTATTATGGATACAAAATATAAAAGCCATAGCTTCATAAAGTTGTGGATAGCCACTACTATATTCATTTTGTGCTGTTTTACTACTGATATGTCGGCACAAAACGCAGCCGCTGCCGATACAGTTGCAGCAGTTACAGAAACAATTACCGAAGTCGTTGCAGCTCCTGCCGAAGAAGCATCAGCAGCTCCCGATACGGTTGGTGAATTAGCTCTTGGATTAAATACTGTATGGATGTTGCTTGCAGCAATGCTCGTATTCTTCATGCAGCCGGGATTTGCATTAGTAGAAGCAGGTTTTACCAGAGTGAAAAATACTGCCAACATTCTGATGAAGAACTTTGTAGACTTCATGTTCGGCTCTTTACTATACTGGTTTATCGGTTTCGGATTGATGTTCGGCGCAGGCGGATTCATCGGAATGCCTCACTTCTGCGACCTTTCTTTCATTAATAATGGTTTGCCAACCGAAGGATTCCTCATATTCCAAACCGTATTCTGTGCGACAGCAGCTACAATTGTATCAGGAGCCATGGCAGAACGAACAAAATTCTCCATGTATATAGTCTACACCATCTTTATCAGTGTACTGATTTATCCGATATCCGGTCACTGGACATGGGGCGGAGGCTGGCTGATGAACGGTGAAGAAGGTTCTTTCATGATGAGTCACTTCGGCACTACATTCCATGACTTTGCCGGTTCTACAGTCGTTCACTCTGTAGGTGGATGGATTGCTTTGGTAGGTGCTGCCATTCTTGGTCCCCGTATCGGTAAATATGGTAAAGACGGCAAATCAAAAGCTATCCCAGGCCATAGCCTGACTATTGCTGCACTGGGGGTATTCATTCTTTGGTTCGGATGGTTCGGATTCAACCCCGGTTCTCAATTGGCAGCAGCAACCGAAGCCGACGCAATCGCTATTTCCCACGTATTCCTGACAACGAACCTGGCTGCTTGTGCCGGTGGTTTCTTTGCTCTGTTGGTGAGCTGGATGAAATATGGAAAACCATCCCTGTCATTGACACTGAATGGTATCTTGGCAGGTCTGGTAGGTATCACAGCAGGATGTGACGCAGTATCTCCCGCAGGAGCAGCCTTGATAGGTGCGATATGTGGTGTCGTAATGATATTCTCCGTTGACTTCATTGACAAGGTTTTAAAGATAGACGATCCGGTAGGTGCATCTTCCGTACATGGTGTGTGTGGTTTTTTAGGAACGATTCTCACAGGTTTGTTCTCTACCAGTGAAGGTTTATTCTATGGATACGGTTTCGGATTCCTCGGTGCACAACTATTCGGAGCATTGGTAGTAAGTGCATGGGCAGCAGGCATGGGATTCATCATTTTCAAAACGCTTGATAAGATTCACGGACTTCGCGTTCCGGCACGTGTCGAAGAAGAAGGTCTTGACATTTACGAACACGGTGAATCTGCTTACAACTAAGTTACTTATAATTAAAAGTAAGTCTACTCATCAGTAAGTGAATTAGGCTATATAGATTAAAAAGATTTATCCCGGGCGGGCCTGACCGCCTTCCCGGGAACCACACAGAGAAAATTATTTGCTCTAACATATTTAACAACAAATCAAATTAGGTATTATGTCAAAACTTAGATTCAGAGTAGTAGAGACAGCTTTCAAGAAAAAGGCTGTTGAGGTAGCAACACCTGCCGAACGTCCTTCGGAATACTTCGGCAAGTATGTATTCAACAAGGAAAAGATGTTCAAATACCTTCCCAGTAAGGTATACAATGCACTGATTGATGCAATTGACAATGGTGCTCCGCTAGATCGCAGCATTGCCGACGAGGTAGCTGCCGGCATGAAGAAATGGGCTATCGAAATGGGTGTCACTCATTACACGCACTGGTTTGCACCGCTGACCGAGGGTACGGCAGAAAAGCACGATGCCTTCGTTGAACATGACGGCAAAGGTGGTATGATGGAAGAATTTACAGGTAAACTGCTCGTACAGCAGGAGCCGGATGCTTCTTCTTTCCCGAATGGCGGTATCCGTAATACATTCGAAGCTCGCGGATACAGCGCATGGGACCCCTCGTCACCTGCTTTCATCGTGGATGATACACTTTGCATCCCGACTGTATTTATCGCATATACCGGTGAAGCTCTTGACTATAAAGCTCCCTTACTGAAGGCATTGCGTGCTGTAGATAAAGCAGCCGTAGCCGTATGTCAGTATTTTAATCCGGAAGTGAAAAAAGTAGTTGCTTACTTAGGATGGGAACAGGAATACTTCCTGGTAGACGAAGGATTGTATGCCGCACGTCCGGACTTACTAATGACCGGTCGTACTTTGATGGGACATGACAGTGCCAAAAACCAACAGTTGGAGGATCACTACTTCGGTGCTATCCCCACCCGCGTAGCCGCTTTCATGAAGGACCTTGAAATTGAAGCGTTAAAATTAGGTATTCCTGTTAAGACTCGTCACAACGAGGTTGCCCCGAACCAGTTCGAATTGGCTCCTATCTTTGAAGAGTGTAACCTTGCTAATGACCATAACTTACTGATTATGTCATTAATGCGTAAGGTAAGCCGCCGTCATGGTTTCCGTGTACTGCTTCATGAAAAGCCGTTCAAAGGTGTCAATGGTTCGGGTAAACACAACAACTGGTCTTTGGGCACTGATACAGGTATCTTATTGATGGGACCGGGCAAGACTCCGGAAGACAATCTGCGTTTTGTTACATTCGTTGTCAATACATTGATGGCAGTTTATCATCATAACGGACTACTGAAAGCTTCTATCTCCAGTGCTACCAATGCCCACCGTCTGGGAGCGAATGAGGCACCTCCTGCAATTATCTCCTCTTTCCTTGGAAAACAGTTGTCGCAGGTATTGGATCATATCGAAAACAGTACGAAAGATGATTTAATCAGCCTTAGCGGTAAACAGGGAATGAAGTTGGATATTCCGCAGATTCCTGAATTACTGATCGATAATACAGACCGTAACCGTACTTCTCCATTTGCTTTCACAGGCAACCGCTTTGAGTTCCGTGCCGTAGGTTCCGAAGCAAACTGTGCTTCTGCCATGATTGCATTGAACTCGGCCGTAGCAAATCAATTGGTGAAGTTTAAAAAGGACGTGGATGCGTTGATTGAAAAGGGGGAACCCAAAGTTTCCGCCATTCTTGAAATCATCCGCGGATATATCAAAGAATGTAAAGCCATTCATTTCGACGGTAACGGTTACAGTGACGAATGGAAGAAAGAAGCTGCCCGTCGTGGACTGGATTGCGAAACCAGTGTTCCTGTTATCTTCGACAATTACCTGAAACCGGAAACAATTGCCATGTTCGAAGCTACCGGTGTAATGACCAAGAAAGAACTGGAAGCCCGTAACGAGGTGAAATGGGAAACTTATACGAAGAAGATTCAGATTGAGGCACGTGTATTGGGTGACTTGGCAATGAATCATATCATTCCGGTTGCCACTCAATACCAGACGGACTTAATTAATAATGTCTATAAGATGCAATCTCTTTTCCCAGCAGAAAAGGCAGCGAAATTGTCTGCTAAGAACCTGGAGCTTATTGAAGAGATTGCCGACCGTACAGCTTTCATCAAGGAGCATGTAGATGCAATGATTGAGGCTCGTAAGGTTGCAAACAAGATAGAAAGCGAACGGGAAAAAGCCATTGCCTACCACGACACGATTGTCCCGGCACTAGAAGAAATCCGTTATCACATCGACAAGTTGGAACTGATTGTTGACAATCAGATGTGGACGCTTCCAAAATACAGGGAACTGTTATTTGTGAGATAGAAAAAAATACGGTGAACGATAAACAGTAAACGGTGAACAAACTGCATTATCATTGCAGAATATTCACCGTTAGCCGTTCACTGTTATTGAAATTATCTATTTCTTTTGTTGGTTGTTTTAAGTTTGCGGGGAGGGGTGCTGTGAAGCAGTCCTCTTCTTTTTTTATTCGATAATCTTTGCGTCTTCAATATCATCATCGTCATGCATAACCGGAGCCTTCGGGCGGCGACGGGCAAACTTGAACCAGTTTATCAATTCGGAAAGAGAATAAACCAAACTGCTGATACCAATAATTATAAATGCAGTATTACGCGCTCCTGTCGGATTGAACAAAGCGATAATACCCGCAATAAGAATCAGCGAAGGAATCAGATAAAAAGCTCCCGGAACGGGCATCCACCGACGAGCCATCGACAAAGAAGCAATCTGTTGCACTCCTCCCATAATCAGGATAAATCCCAATAAAAACATCAGGACATCTGCAAAGAATTCAGGCATCACAATCAACCAAAGTCCGAATAATAAGCTACCGATTCCTTCTATCGGAAAACGGGGAGCTGCTTCACCTTCCGGTCTTTTCCGGCCGAAATAGCCAAAAAGGCTGATAACACCGGGAATCAAGAAGGCAACACCTACCGTAATGACAATATAACTGGCAGCCGCATTGGGCCAAATCACGAGTACCAATCCAATCACAAGTGCGAAGAGAATGCGAATAAGGGAATAATTCATTGTTTTCATAAATTCTATATTTTTTAACCGAGTCTGTTCCAATACTTTTGCGAATATAAGTGTTTCTACTGATATATAAAAATAACAAATAAACATTGTAATAAGTTCGTAATAATATCGTTATGACGATTACATCTCACATTGATATTTTTGCAGAAATTTTAAACAGTTCCTTTTTCACAATGAAACAAAGCGAAATAAAAAAAAAATACCCTTATGTAGAGCGTGACATCAGTTAGATGTACTTCAACCAACGTATTCTGCTAGAAGCCGCCCGTCCAGAAGTGCCACTGCTGGAACGACTCACTTTTCTTGGCATCTATTCAAATAACCTGGATGAATTCTTCCGTGTCCGTGTAGCGACTCTGAACCGGATCGTAGAATATGCCGATAAAAACATACAAGCAGAACAAGAAACCGCCGCCTGCACTCTGAAACAAATAGGAAAGCTGCACAATCGTTACTACAAGCAGTTTGAGGAGATATTCGCTTCCATTATGGAGGAATTGAAGAAAGAGAATATCTACGTCATCAAAGATGCGGAAATGACGGACGAACAGAAAGCATTCGTCACTTCTTTCTATCGCAACAAACTGAATGGTTCTACCAATCCGCTTTTCCTCAATGGAACCCGCCCGCTGGACGATCAGACAGATGAGGATATTTACCTTGCCATCCGTCTGCTGCGCAAAGATGAAACGGGAAAGATAAAGGAGAAAGACTATGCAGTGATTGAACTGCCGACCGGAGACTTCGGCCGTTTTATTCAATTACCTGATTCGGATGGAAAAACATATCTCATGTTTCTTGATGACGTGATCCGCTATTGTTTGCCGATGATTTTTGTTGGCATGAAGTACACAGATTATGAGGCGTACACTTTCAAATTCACTAAAGACGCCGAAATGGAAATTGACAGTGATCTGCGGACAGGGGTACTTCAGAAGATTTCCAAAGGTGTGAAAAGCCGGAAGAAAGGGGAACCGATCCGTTTCGTCTATGACGAACAAATTCCTAAAGACTTGCTGAAAAAGTTGACCGGCCGCCTGAACGTGGATAAGAATGACACGCGTGTAGCCGGAGGACGCTATCACAATTTCAAGGATTTGATGAAATTTCCGGTTTGCGGTCATCATGAACTGAAATATCCTGTTTGGGAACCTATCTTCAAGCCTGAACTGAATGGCATGGAAAGTCTGCTCACTTTGATTCGTCGGAAAGATCGTTCCTTACATTATCCTTATCATAGTTTCGATACTTTCATCCGTGTGTTGCGAGAAGCCGCTATCAGTAAAGAAGTAAAAAGTATCAAGATGACGCTTTATCGTTTGGCTAAAGACTCCAAAGTGATAAAGGCTTTAATCAGTGCAGCCAAAAACGGAAAAAAAGTCACAGTAGTTATCGAACTGTTGGCACGTTTTGATGAAGCGTCTAATATCAACTGGAGCAAGAAAATGCAGGATGCGGGGATTCATGTTATTTTCGGAGTAGAGGGTTTGAAAATTCATTCTAAATTGCTGCATATCGGCACTCGGCACGGAGATATCGCCTGCATCAGTACAGGAAATTTCCATGAAGGAAATGCACGTATGTATACTGACTATACCATTATGACTGCTCACCGTCCCATTGTCCGGGAAGTCAATGCCGTATTCGATTTTATCGAAAAGCCTTATACTCCTGTTGATTTCAAAGAATTGCTCGTTTCTCCCAATGATATGCGTAAACGATTCATTGCGCTTATCAACAAAGAGATAAAAAATAAGGAACAGGGAAAAGAGGCTTATATCCTTGCTAAAGTAAATCATATTACTGACCGTGCACTTGTTGAAAAGCTATACGAAGCCTCAACAGCGGGTGTTCAAGTGGAACTGGTAGTACGCGGTAACTGTTCTTTAGTGACAGGCGTTCCGGGTATCAGCGAGAATATACACATCAATGGTATTATCGACCGTTATCTCGAACATTCGCGCATTTTCATCTTCGCCAATGGTGGAGAAGAAAAATACTACATTGGTTCTGCCGACTGGATGCCTCGCAACCTGGATAATCGTATTGAGGTGGCGGCACCGGTCTATGATAAAGAAATCCAGGCAGATTTAAAACGAATTGTCTGCTACGGATTCCGGGATACGGCAAAAGGAAGAATTGTGGATGGTACAGGCGAGAACCGGGAAAAAGAACGGGAAGAGAACAGTGTCCCATTCCGCTCACAAGAAAAATTATATAACGAATACAAGAATACATTATGATAAGTATGAAGAAAGTTAATTATGCGGCAATAGATATAGGCTCTAATGCGGTGCGGCTGCTGATAAAATGTGTAAACGAGGAGAATGCGCCCGAATTAATGAGTAAGGTACAGCTCATCCGTATTCCGTTACGGTTGGGAGAAGACGCCTTTACTGTGGGGGTTATCTCTACAGAAAAAGAGAAGAAACTGATTCGGCTGATGAAAGCCTACAAACAATTAATGAAGATATATGATGTGGTAGACTATCGTGCGTGTGCCACCTCTGCCATGCGTGATGCACGTAATGGCAAGGATATCGTTCAGCAGATCGTCAAAAAAACGGGTATCCGTGTAGAAATCATCGACGGGCAGGAAGAGGCGCATATTGTTTACGACAATCATATCGAACAGTTATTTGCTTCAGGACAAAATTACTTGTATGTAGATGTAGGAGGTGGTAGTACGGAAATTAATCTCATCAGCAACGGTGAACTGAAAAATTCCCGTTCATATAATATAGGTACGGTACGTATGCTTAGCGGTATGGTAAAGGAAGAAGAAAAGGAAGCTTTGCGCACTGACCTGATAGGGCTTGCCACAGAATATACCCCTATCAGCATCATCGGTTCGGGAGGAAATATTAATAAGTTATTTCGTTTAGCGGACAAGAAAGACAAAAAAGCGTCTCTCCTACCCATCGAATCACTGCAAGATATATATGAAACATTAAAAGCCCTCTCTACCGAACAACGTATTAAGCAATATAAGTTGAAACCGGACCGGGCCGATGTTATTGTTCCTGCTGCAGAGATATTTCTCGAGATAGCTACTCATGTAAAAGCTACCGGAATTATTGTACCTACCATCGGACTGTCCGACGGTATTATAGACAGCTTGTACACGCAAAACATGAACAGGCCTGATTCTCCGCAATCTCGATGAATGAATATATAAAAAACTCCTGATACTAAGTCTGGATATACTAGTATCGGGAGTTTTTGTCTCATCTTGCTATAATGTATAGATTCATCTTTAAAAGAGTTAGGTATTCGGATTTTGTTCTTTATATTTGTGCAACTATATATTTGAAACAATATGGATATAAAACTTAGAATTGAGCAATCTTCGGATTATCATGAAACCGAAAACATTACACGGGAAGCATTCTGGAATCATTATTCTCCGGGATGTGACGAACATTACCTCCTTCATATTATGCGTAACCATCCTAAGTTTGTGCCGGAGCTCGATATTGTTGCAGAACATAATAACAAGATTGTCGGTAATGTTGTCTGCCTCAAATCATTTATCATGGCAGATGACGGTAACCAATATGAGGTTTTGAGCCTGGGGCCCATTTCTGTCCTCCCCGAATACCAACAGCAAGGTATCGGAGGAAGAATGATTGCACTTACCAAAAAATTAGCTTCCGAAATGGGATTTCGTGCTATTTTACTTTGTGGTGACCCGGATTATTATCTCCGACAAGGATTCATTCCTGCCGAAACATTAGGGATTCGCACTGAAGACAATATGTATGCTACTGCTCTTCATGTTTGTGAATTATATGATAATGCTTTAGCCAATGTAAAAGGCCGTTATATAGAAGATAAAATATATCAGATTGATAAATCTGCTGCTAATGAGTTCGACAAGCGATTTCCTCCAAAAGAAATTGTAGTTGGTACTCCGTCACAAAAACGGTTTAATCAGATAGTAGTGATGCAGAAAAAAGCGAATTAAGGTTGAATAACCTAAATCGCCTGATTTGTACATCTCTGGAGCTCGGTCCTGCTATGATATTAAGCAACTATCATTCAATATAGTTACCATTCTTCGTATCTTTGCAGTTACAAAACATTCAACATGAGAAATTTGAATTTACAAAAAGATACTACTGACACTTTGTAATTCTTAATCTATCAGGGATCGCTTCTTTCCTCCCTTTGGCTGAAGTAAAATTTTTCTGCCACTGTAGAGGGCTTTATTCAATTCACTATTCTACAATTAAGCATGATATATATACATTTTAATACGCGCACAGCATTTCTACAATCAAACGGGCATCACATGTACTAATAAAGTTCCCTTTTACTTTTTTCTTTTTACCATTATCAAAGCCCCAAATAGAAAAATCAATGGAAAGAAAGTAGGAAATTCTAACAACATTTACGATATAGCGACACTATCCCAATGGTTTGTTTACTTCATCCATAGCTTTTGATGACATTATCCGCATCTTTTACTTACTTTATCCTTATGTTTTTTACAAATATAGCGGCGCTTTTGATGTAAATATGCGGTGCTTTACGCAATAAAGGCATTGTTTTTCAATAAATCATGGGGATTTTCCTGCTAATAGAGAAGAATGATAGAACATGAGAGATAGCAAAACCCTTGATTACACGAACAATCGTCAGAATAATCAGAGATTCTAAAACTTTATGTATTTACTTTGTCATCGAATGGGTAATTACATAAAAAAGGGGAGCATTAAGGCAGCACTTACTTCCTACAATCTCCCCATAATCAATGCACACAAGTTCTTTTCGAATAAAACTGTTTGCAATATTTCTCTTTAATAGTTTTAGTACTGAATCACTTTATCACTACTAACTGTCTTATACCAATCAGTAGTTGAGCTCTGATCGTGTGCCCAATCTGCAAATTTAGAATATGCGTTCGTTATCACTGTTGTTTCTGTTGGATAAGCAAATTTATCAGGAACACACAAAGCCCATGTATTATTAACTGCCTTGATTACCTCAAGCACCTCATTATCCGCCAATTGTCCATTCGCCGTAGCCGAATTAAAATGAGTCAAATGGATTTCTGTTCTCTTTTGACCTATCCCCTGATAAGCAATGAAGAAGTCTAAACCATCTGTCACACTAGGGACGGATATTTCATTTTTAAGTTTGACGTTCACTTCAAGAGTATATATATCTGTAAGAGGAGTGCTAGCATTCCCAGTATTCAACATGGGGCGTTGTGCTCCTGTATATCCATATACATAATGTGCGTCTCCAAATAAAGGAATCACAAGTTCATTGCCATTGGCTTCATAAGATGCATTTTCAAATATACCAGAATTTAATGAGCCGGTACGTTGAGCAGCGCCTGCACCAAAACTTATCTCTTCCACATTATTTTTGTCTATTCCTCGTATTCTCAAACCAGCACCTAATTGTTTCACGGCACCAACTGCCCGAAGGTCAATTTTATATTTTAGTTCTTTCACATCATTACCGGCTGCAGGCAAAGTTACATTCAACACAATATCATTGAAATCGTAATCTCCTGCTTTCGGATAGTTATCTTCGAAAGCATAAGAATAAACTGCATATCGAATTTCTACATCATCCGGTTTTTCATCAGAGTTATACCCTTCTTTAACACAGTCACCGTCAGCAGGAAGTATAAATTCTGCTTTGCCCGGATTACAATAGGTAGCACCTTGCTGTAATCCCTTATTTACTAGCCATGCAAAAGGAGACCAGTTATAATGTGCTTCGCCTTTATATGTTTGATCTGTTATTTCACAAATGATATTATTACTTACTTTAGAAGCAGATTGAGCCAGACCGGAAGTATTATCTATTTCGTGAATTCTTAATAAGGCAGTTCCTTGTGTCGGACCGGTAACTGTTCTGAATAAATTAGCTTTGCCCGTACAAGTCAACATGGATTGTGCTTCCATCACGATATTATTATCATTTCCATTACCCGTCAATTCTTTGCAAATAGCTTCGGAAGTATTTCCCATAACAAGCGTACCAAATTGTAATTTTCCAGCTTTCAGATAACAACCGTTTTTAATATTAGTATTATTGTTGCCATCTATATTTTCGACTTCAATGGTTCCATGATTTATCAATGTCGTACCATTTGTAGAAGCATTATAAGAATTCAGTTTAAGTGTTCCATAATTCACAAAATCAACTCCGTTTCCACTTCCATCAATTTTCAAAAAGTCACAATCAATCGTACCCGCATTATAGTTTGTACGCCCAGCCGAACTATTTGTTATCTGAATACCTCTGTCACCAACAATACTTCCTCCCTGCATCACAGTTATATAAGAAGCCCGCGTTAATATCAGACTCCCATTTTTAGCAATCTCTATCTTTCCACCATTCTCAACGATAATTTCTGTAATATCAGAAAATTGATTACTATTCTCTATAACCCATGTGCTTCCTTGAGGAACGATTACTTTCACAGCACTTATTTCTCCATCTCTATTTCCAGTTGCACTAAATCCAGCTTTAAAAGTTCCTTCCTGAATCTTAAACCAACGCTCACTTTCTGTAAAAACAGGAAATTGACCATAACTTCCACCCCAGCCAGACTTTGCAGAAAGATCCCAATTAGCCTGAATGACAGTAGAAATTGCCTTTTTAGCACTAATAAAATCGGCTGTATAAGGAGCTTCCATGACTGGTATACTAGTCGTCACAGCTCGTGATATAGAACGTGTTGGCGTACCTTTGTCTCCAAAGTGCGCTGTCACTGTACCATTTTCAATCGCTGTCGGTTGGACCAGATAACGTTTGTGTTCATCTATACGCGCAACAAACACTTTATCAAGAGATGTTGCGCAATCCATCACCACATCCAAAGTCATACTTTGAGTGACAGTTCCTTCCGCTAAGAGTTTTGCTGTACTTTCCGGGCTTAATGGATCGGCATCAAATATCTGTATCTTATAATCTACTCCTTGATCCCCATTGATTAACACATGTGCCGTTACACTTCGTGACATTGTCCAATCACCATCAGAGTCGATGTTTTTTACAGGAAAAGTTTCTTCGTAAATTTGTTTCAGTTGATCTGCATTAAACAGATTTTTCTCATTATCAACGCAACTAATAAAACTGATAGAAGATACTAACAACGAAAAAGTGAAGATTTTTACAATGCTTTGTTTCATAATCTTTAAATACTTAAGTTTGCTTTATTTGCACAAAAAATAAAAATCATTACGAATCAACAATCAGCAATGAATGTACAAAGATAGTTGTATTTACAAATAAGAAACGGATAAAGTTGTATTTTTCGACCTACGGTTAACATCTTTTAAAAGATAAGGCTTTAATTACTCCCAATAAAAAACGACCTATTACATTATTGAATATTAAAAGCTTAGAAGTACAAATATGCAATATGCAATCAAAAAAAAGAGTTGCAGATTCTATGCAACTCTCAATTAAACGACAAAGATCCAGTGTTACAAAGCACTACAACTACAAAATACCGAGCTCTTTCATCTCCTTATTAAAAGGATAAAAATTAAAAACTAAAAGGGGAAAATCAATGGTAATACAAAAATCATCACGATTCCCATAATAATCTGCAACGGCAATCCTACTTTTACATAATCCATAAAAGTATATTGACCGGCAGGCATCACCAGGGCGTTAGGCGGTGTAGAGAATGGAGAAGCGAAACACATACTTGCACCTACCGTCACAGCAAACAAGAAGGGAACCGGACTTACTCCGATCTGTATGGCACTTTGCAGAGCAATCGGTGCGAGTAAGACAGCCGTAGCTGTATTGCTGATAAACATCGTCATCAACGAAGTCGTAAAGTAAATACCTGCCATCAACGCAACAGGTCCGTATGATCCCAAGCCGTTAACCAGCGTATTGGAAATGTATTCCGAAGCTCCCGTTTTCTCCAATGCCAGAGACATAGGAAGCATAGCTGCAATCAATACAATACTCTCCCAGTTGATCGTTTTATAAGCTGCTTCTACATTACGGAAACATCCGGTTAATACCATCAATATACCCGCTATCATAACGGCTGTAACCGGAGCAACCGGAATAAAATCGAATACCATCATTACTACCATTAATACCATAATAGCAGCCGCTACCGGAGCTTTATAATCTAATGTAACTTTAGCCGCTTCCGCCAAAGGTTGTCCCAAAACAACCCAATCAGAATCTTCCTTGCTAAGACGAGCTATATTATTCCACGTTCCCTGAACCAGAAGCACATCACCACTATGAATCCGCTCATTTCCCAAATCCTGCAACAAGTATTCCTTTTTACGACGGATTCCTAATACGTTCACATTAAACTTATCACGAAAACCGGCTTCCTTAATTGTTTGGTTTATCAAATTAGAAGCTGGCATCAACACTATTTCAGCAATACCGATGTCATAAAAATCCAGAGAGTTAGTTGCGCTTTGAGTTTCTTCCGTTGCATGGTCACCTAAAATCTCTAGCAGGAAATCTTCTGCAAAAAGCTGTACCTTATCAAATTCTCCTGTCACATACAAAATATCCTCGGCTTGCAACATCGTGTCCGGTGCAGCAAACTTCTGGGTAATCGTTTTCAGAAAACGATGTTGCGATGCATCACCACGACGCACTTCCATGATATTCAAACCATATTTGCGACGAATATCCAAGTCAATAATCGTCTTGCCCAAAAGCCGGGAATCTTTTATTACCTGCAAACGAAACAGATTGCTAGAAAGCCCATATTCATTTACCAACTGTTTCAGTGACTTACCCGAACGTTTATTATCATCTTTCTGGCCTTTTTTAGAAAGAAACCATTTGCTAAGTGGCATCAATACCAGCGTACCGACAATCACACAGACAATGCCGACAGGCAGGAAAGAGAAGAAGGAAAGCGGTTCAAGTCCGGCAGAAGTCAACGTATTTTGTATCACAAGGTTCGGCGGAGTACCGATTAAAGTCATCATACCTCCCATACTACTTGCAAAAGCCAACGGCATCAACAGCCTACTCGGATTCATACCGGCACTCATTGCCAGACTGACAACAATAGGAAGCATCAGTGCCACCGTCCTGTGTTACTGACAAACGCACCAATGGCCGAAGTCACCAACATCACCAACAGAAATAACCGGATCTCACTGGTTCCCGCAAGTTTAAGAATACGGGAACTAATCATCTTTGCCAATCCCGTTTGAAAGATAGCCCCTCCCACTACAAACAATCCGATCATCATAATGACTACCGAATTAGAAAAACCGGAAAGTGCTTCATCAGGAGTTAATATCTGAAAAATAAGTAAGGCTATCAGTGCACACAGTGCCACAATATCCGAACGAACCTTGCCGTTCACGAAAAAGACAGCCGAAAGAACGAGAATAATAATGGTTATTAGCATACGTAATTAAATGATTGTTTTATTTTGACTCTATCAAAACTTATTTAGGTGAACAAAAATAGAAAATACTCCAGCGTTATTAAAACAAACTAGAAATGATTTTAGTTCATGAGACATCATTTAATATTTTAATACATTTTCTTTCTGAAAAAAGAATCGAAATCAAGCAAAATATGATACCATACAAGAACTACAAGACACCATACCTCCACTATTTCTTCATCGCATATAATTACAGTCTCACAATATAATGTTGAAAGACAATATATTTATGTATTATTTTTTGAAAGTTAAAGAACAATTCATATCTTTACACCTCCTTTATATCAAACATTTTATGGCAAACAATTATTTGTTAAATTATTGGATTAACGAAGTTCATTGGGGTTATAATTATTTACTAGTAGTTATTTTGCTCCTTGTCATCAGCATCTTACTATATAGAATCCGAAAATTGCAAAAAACGATTAAAAAGACCAATCATTCCTACCGTTTCTCCTTTGATATTCTCGATAATCTTCCTTTCCCCATCTTTGTAAAAGATATTACAAACGATTTCCGATACTATTACTGGAATAAAGAATCAGCCGCTCAATCCGGCATTAGCAGTGAAGAGGCCATCGGACATACTGATTATGAAATTTACGGAGAAGAAAGAGGTGAAAAATACCGGCATATCGACAAAGAACTCATACAAGCAGGCAAAGTATATCGCAAAGAAGAAAAATACACCACTCCCGATGGAATCACCCATGATACTATTGCCGTTAAATCTATTATTTCATGGGAAGGAGAAAAGAAATGGCTGTTGGCAACCCGGTGGGATATCACACAACTCAAGAATTATGAAAGAGAATTAGTTGCCGCCAAGGAAGAACTGGAAAAAGCATTGAAGAAGCAAAAACTAGCTCTAAAAAGTATCGACTTCGGCCTTATCTATATTGATAAAAATTACCGGGTACAATGGGAGGAAACAAGACAAATAGCCAGCCTGGTAAAAGGCAGACGATACATACCGGGAAAAATTTGCTATCAGACCAGTGCACTTCGTAATGAACCGTGTGGACAATGTGCTTTCAAGAAAGCTATCGAACAGGGCAAAATTATCCGGCATACCATCAGAGTAGACGATGTAGATTTTGAAGTGACCGCAACACCTGTATTCGGCGATGAAAAGGAAACTGAAATTATTGGAGGATTACTTCGTTTTGAAAACATCACTGAAAAATTAAAGATGGACAAAATGCTGCAGGAAGCAAAGGAAAAAGCCGAAGAATCCAATCGGCTCAAATCTGCCTTTCTCGCTAATATGAGCCATGAAATACGAACCCCGCTAAATGCGATTGTAGGATTCTCCGAAATGGTTTGCCAAACGGAGGAAGAGGAAGAGAGAAAAGAATTTGTAAAAATCATCTCCAGCAACAATATCTTATTATTGCAACTAATAGACGACATCCTCGATCTTTCTAAAATTGAAGCCGGTACTATGGAATTCACATTTGCACAGACTGATATCAACGAATTGATGGAAGGTATTTGCAGACAAATGCAAGAAAAGAATTCTTCCCCAGACATTCAAATCTTATTCACAGAGAAAGCAGATCAATGCATGATGTATACCGACCGCATACGTCTATCACAGGTTATCATCAACTTTACAAATAATGCTTTGAAATTCACCCCTAAAGGTTCTATCGAAATGGGATACCGGATTGAAGAAGCCAAAGATGAAATATACTTTTATGTAAAAGATACAGGTATCGGAATTCCTGCTGACAAGATAGATAAAGTGTTTGAACGCTTCGTCAAACTGAACTCCTTTATTAAAGGGACAGGACTCGGACTAGCCATCTGCCGTGTCATAGTAGAAAGACTGGGCGGGGTTATCGGAGTGGAATCTAAAGAAGGAGAAGGCTCTCGCTTCTGGTTCAGAATTCCAAGGTCAGAGAAAATTGAGAAATAATAAAAAGAAAAGAGGATATTGTGAAAAGTATGTTCCAATATCCTCTTTATCCTATATTTTTAATGTAAGAGTATACTTAAAGTGCAGTCTCTAATATCCTGCGGGCAACAGCACCCGTTACATTTCCATTCTCTCCATATTTAGCACCACGTTCATTGAATCGGCGTTCGATTTCCAGAATAGTATCCTGTCCGATGTTCTCTTCATGCAAACGTGTAGTCAGCCCAAGCGAACGAAAGAACTCTTCGGTATGACAAATCGCTTCATCAATCCGTTCTTCTCGCGTACCGGAAGTAATTCCCCAGACTCTTTCACCATACTGCAAAAGTTTATCTCCTTTTTCTTCATGAAGCACCTGTAAAGTGGCAGGAAGAACAATGGCTAACGTATGACCATGTGTCAATCCGTGCAAAGCAGTAATTTCATGGCCAATCATGTGAGTTGCCCAGTCTTGCGACACTCCCATAGCAATAAATCCATTCAATGCCATTGTAGCCGAAAGCATAAAATCAGCCATCAGTTGATAATCATGCTGGTTTTCACGGATTTTCGGAGCTATTTCTACCAAAGTTTGTAAAATGCCTTCCGCCCAACGATCCATAATGCGGCTCTGCCCGGGAGTAGTCATATATTGCTCCATCACATGAACAAAGGTATCAGCCAAACCACAGGCCACCTGATGAGGAGGCAAGGTAAAAGTTACTTCCGGGTCAAGAATAGAGAAGATTGGATAGTTAGCATAAAAAGGATATTTCTCTTTTGTTTCACGACGGGAAATAACTGCCCCGTTATTCATCTCCGAACCGGTAGCGGGCAAAGTCAATACAGTGGCAAGAGGTACAGTATGAGTGACTGGACGTCCGGCAAGTACTAAATCCCAGGCATCACCATCATACAGGATTCCTGCGGAAATCAATTTCGTACCGTCAATAACGGAACCACCACCAACAGCCAGCAGATAATCTACTTTCTCTTCTTTTCCCAAAGCAATAGCTTTACGGAGAGTTTCAATGGCAGGATTGGGTTCGATTCCCCAGAATTCTACTGTAAAATGATTCTTCAATGCTTCCTTTACCTGATCGTACACTCCGTTTTTCTTCACGCTTCCACCGCCAAAAGTAATCATAATACGCTTGTCGGACGGTATTTCTTTAGCCAACCGAGCAATCATCCCTTTTCCCATTATCAGTTTCACGGGATTTTGAAAAATAAAATTTTCCATATCTTAGTCTATTGTTATTATTTTGGTTATTAGTCACTATCCTTGCAAAGATATATGATTTATCCGAACCCTGTCAGAATCAAGCGAAGAATTGTTGTGCCACGGAAGGAACCATAGCCGACAACCAGGGTTTCATATCCTCTGCTACCAATAACCAATACAATAATAATATAATGAAAATGGCAATAGCGATACCTACTAAAACTTTTCTCTGTTTCATAATTGTTTTTGTTTAAATATTCAATATTTATAAGAACAGTTCAGGTTGAAAATTGTTCTATATCAGAAAAATGAAGGCAAAAGAGAAAAAAAGTCATTTTTTGTTTGCTGTTTCAAACAAAGTGTCTATATTTGCCCCCAATAAAATTACAAAAGACAATGAGAACAATGTTAGTAAATACATATTGGTGGTGGCACCCGTTACAACTCCGACAGTCGTAAGGGAGCAGTGCTCGTATGTATATACCTCATTAAAGATATAACAGATTTGAAAGAGCCCTGTCGCAACTTGCGGCAGGGCTCTTTTTATTTGCCCATTTTCGAACAGATTTAGATAATAACATAAAAAATAGATAGGATTATGAAAAGTTTTTTAGTTGACCAGGATGGCTATTACGGAGAATTCGGTGGTGCTTATGTACCGGAAATCCTCCACAAATGTGTTGAGGAACTGACGAACAAGTACCTCGAAGTGATTGAAAGCGAAGAATTTAAAAAGGAATTTGAGCAGTTATTACGCGACTACGTAGGACGTCCTTCCCCACTCTATCTGGCAAAACGCCTTTCCGAAAAGTATGGTTGCAAGTTGTATCTGAAACGGGAAGACCTGAATCATACCGGTGCACACAAAATCAACAACACCATCGGACAAATCTTGCTGGCACGCCGCATGGGAAAGAAACGCATCATCGCCGAAACCGGAGCCGGACAACATGGAGTAGCAACAGCTACCGTATGTGCGTTGATGGATATGGAATGTATCGTTTATATGGGAAAGACGGATGTAGAACGCCAACATATCAATGTGGAGAAAATGAAAATGCTGGGAGCTACCGTTATTCCCGTTACTTCCGGAAACATGACCTTGAAAGACGCAACCAACGAAGCGATCCGCGACTGGTGTTGCCATCCTGCCGACACTTATTATATTATCGGCTCTACCGTAGGCCCTCATCCTTATCCTGATATGGTGGCACGCCTGCAATCTGTTATCAGCGAAGAAATAAAAAAACAACTGCAAGAAAAAGAAGGACGTGACTATCCGGATTATCTGATAGCCTGCGTTGGAGGAGGAAGTAATGCTGCCGGAACGATTTATCATTATATCAATGATGAACGGGTAGGCATCATTCTGGCGGAAGCCGGAGGTAAAGGAATAGAAACCGGAATGACCGCCGCCACCATCCAACTCGGTAAAATGGGAATTATCCACGGAGCGCGTACTTACGTCATCCAAAACGAAGACGGACAGATTGAAGAGCCTTACTCGATTTCCGCCGGACTGGATTATCCGGGCATTGGTCCGATACACGCCAATCTTGCCGCACAAAGACGTGCCAACGTTTTGGCAATCAATGACGACGAAGCAATAGAAGCCGCTTACGAACTGACTAAACTCGAAGGTATTATCCCTGCACTGGAATCCGCCCATGCATTAGGAGCTTTGAGAAAATTGAAGTTCAAACCGGAAGATATCGTTGTATTGACTGTTTCAGGACGAGGAGACAAAGATATTGAAACCTATTTATCGTTTAATGAACAGCAATAAGTAATTAGTAAACCATCATTCGTAATCAATAATCAAGCAATTATAGAAATGAAAACATTTAATTATACAACTCATAGCAAACAAGTGCTCGGAGATATGCATACTCCTGTCAGCATTTACCTGAAAGTGCGCGACATGTATCCGCAATCTGCATTAATGGAAAGTTCCGACTATCATGCCGGAGAAAATTCCTTGTCATTTATAGCCCTCTGTCCCCTGGCAAGTATCGGTATAAATGGCGGCATTGTCACTTCCAACTATCCCGATAACAGCCGCACGGAAGAACCCCTGACAAAAACCTTCCATGTAGAAAAGGCCATGAACCGGTTTATCAATCAATTCCAGGTGACCGGGGATAATAAGAATGTATGTGGACTTTACGGATACACGACGTTCAACGCTGTGAAATACTTCGAGCACATCCCGGTGAAAGAAAGTCACGATGAGCAAAATGACGCTCCGGATTTGCTATACATATTATATAAGTATGTCATTGTTTTCAATCATTTCAAAAATGAATTGACACTCGTTGAAATGTTGTCCGAAGGAGAAGAAAGCGGCTTACCGGAACTGGAAGCAGCCATCGAAAACCGGAATTATGCTTCTTACAACTTCTCTGTAACAGGTCCCGTTACTAGCCCTATCACCGACGAGGAGCATAAAGCCAATGTCCGCAAAGGAATCGCGCACTGTATGCGTGGAGATGTTTTCCAAATCGTACTTTCCAGAAGATTTATCCAACCTTATGCCGGAGATGATTTCAAAGTGTACCGCGCACTCCGCAGCATCAATCCTTCTCCTTATCTTTTCTACTTCGATTTCGGAGGATACCGCATCTTCGGTTCTTCACCGGAAACACATTGCAAAATCGAAGATGGTCGTGCTTACATCGATCCGATTGCCGGAACTACCCGCCGTACCGGAGATGTAGTAAAAGACCGGGAACTGACAGAAGCTTTATTGGCTGACCCTAAAGAAAATGCAGAGCATGTCATGCTGGTTGATCTTGCCAGAAACGACCTTTCCCGTAATTGTCATGATGTACGCGTACTATTCTATAAGGAACCACAATATTATAGTCATGTCATTCACCTGGTAAGCCGTGTCAGCGGTATGTTGAATGAGGGCGCAGATAAAATAAAAACGTTTATTGATACGTTTCCTGCCGGCACATTAAGCGGTGCTCCCAAAGTACGCGCTATGCAGTTAATCAGCGAAATCGAACCACATAATCGTGGAGCCTATGGTGGCTGTATCGGTTTTATCGGATTGAACGGCGAATTAAATCAGGCTATCACTATCCGTACTTTTGTAAGCCGCAACAATGAACTCTGGTTCCAAGCCGGAGGAGGTATTGTAGCACGCAGTCAGGATGAATATGAACTGCAAGAGGTGAACAACAAACTGGGAGCACTGAAAAAGGCGATTGATTTAGCTGTCAAATTAAAAAATTGAAAGCAGAGATAGTATTTGAACAACCATTTTACAATGACAATAAAAATGAAAATATTACTTTTAGATAACTACGACTCTTTCACTTATAACCTACTGCACGCAGTGAAAGAATTAGGGGCTACAGATGTAGAAGTAGTTCGCAACGACCAGATAGAGCTTGATGAAGTAGACCGATTTGATAAAATCATCCTGTCTCCCGGACCGGGCATACCCGAAGAGGCCGGACTGCTATTACCTATTATTAAAAGATATGCTCCGACCAAAAGCATTCTGGGTGTCTGCCTCGGTCATCAAGCCATCGGCGAAGCTTTCGGAGCACGTCTGGAAAATCTCAAAGAAGTATATCATGGGGTACAGACTCCGATTACCATCCTTCACCAGGATTTGCTTTTTGAAGGGTTGGGAAAAGAAATCCCTGTTGGAAGATACCATTCCTGGGTAGTCAGCCGGGAAGGTTTTCCCGATTGCCTGGAAATAACGGCAGAAAGTCAGGAAGGACAAATCATGGCAATCCGCCATAAGACCTACAATGTACATGGTATTCAGTTCCATCCCGAATCAGTATTAACTCCGCAAGGAAAAGAAATTATTAAAAACTTCTTAAACGATTAAACTTATGAAACAGATTCTATACAAACTTTTCGAACATCAATATTTGGGACGCGATGAGGCTCGCACCATTTTACAGAACATCGCACAAGGAAAATATAATGATGTACAGGTAGCCTCTTTAATTACCGTCTTTCTGATGCGTAATATCTCTGTGGAAGAATTATGCGGTTTCCGCGATGCATTGCTTGAAATGCGTATTCCGGTTGATTTAAGTGAATTTGCTCCGATAGATATCGTAGGAACCGGAGGTGATGGAAAAAATACATTTAATATTTCTACAGCTTCCTGTTTTACTGTTGCCGGAGCCGGTTTCCCGGTTGTGAAACATGGTAATTACGGAGCAACATCAGTCAGCGGTGCCAGTAATGTAATGGAGCAACACGGTGTAAAGTTCACCAGTGACGTCGATCAACTGCGCCGTAGCATGGAGAAATGTAATCTTGCCTATCTGCATGCTCCTTTATTCAATCCGGCATTAAAGGCAGTTGCTCCGGTTCGTAAAGGATTGGCAGTGCGCACTTTCTTTAATATGCTCGGTCCGTTGGTTAATCCGGTATTACCGGCCTATCAGCTTTTAGGAGTTTACAACCTCCCGTTACTTCGCCTCTATACCTATACTTATCAGGAAAGCAAGACGAAATTTGCCGTTGTTCATAGTCTCGACGGATATGACGAAATCTCTCTGACAAATGAGTTTAAAGTGGCGACCAGCGATCATGAAAAGATTTACGCTCCCGAGAGTCTCGGATTCTCCCGCTATAAGGAAACTGACCTGGATGGTGGACAAACACCGGAAGATGCAGCTAAGATTTTCGACCAGATCATGAATAACACGGCTACAGAAGCTCAAAAAAATGTAGTGGTAGTCAATTCAGCTTTCGCCATCCATGTGATTTGTCCGGAGAAGACTATTGAAGAATGTATTGCTCTCTCCAAAGAGTCATTGGAAAGTGGACGCGCATTAGCTACCCTAAAAAAATTCATTGAATTGAACAGTTAATGTTTTATTTTTGCAAATCCATCATTTACAATTAATAATCCCACATCAATGAAAGATATATTATCAGAGATTATAGCAAACAAACGATTTGAAGTTGACCTGCAAAAGCAGGCTATCTCCATCGAGCAATTACAGGAAGGTATCAGCGAAGTTCCGACCTCTCGTTCTATGAAGCAGGCATTAGCCTCATCTGCATCGGGTATTATCGCTGAATTCAAGCGTCGGTCTCCATCCAAAGGATGGATAAAGGAAGAAGCATGCCCGGAAGAAATTGTTCCCTCCTATGCAGCAGCAGGAGCTTCTGCCCTTTCCATCCTCACCGACGAGAAATTTTTCGGAGGAAGCCTGAAGGACATCCGCACTGCACGCCCTTTGGTAGAGATCCCCATTCTTAGGAAGGACTTCATCATTGACGAATACCAGCTTTATCAAGCCAAAATTGTCGGTGCCGATGCCGTACTTCTTATCGCAGCCGCATTAGAACCGGAGAAATGTAATGAACTTGCAGAAAAAGCTCATGAACTAGGTCTGGAAGTTCTTCTGGAGATTCATAGCTCCGAGGAATTAATATACATCGACAAGAAAATAGATATGGTAGGAATCAACAATCGTAATCTGGGTACTTTCTTCACTGATGTAGAAAACTCTTTCCGCTTGGCCGGACAGCTTCCCCAAGATGCTGTATTGGTATCCGAAAGCGGCATCTCCGATCCGGAAATAGTAAACCGACTTCGGGCAGCCGGATTCCGTGGATTCCTGATCGGTGAAACATTTATGAAAACACAGCAACCGGGAGAAACTTTACAGAATTTCCTGCAAGCAATCCAATAAACTAATTATTCAAAACGGACAGCCCTATGATTAACGGAAAAATTATCAAAGTATGCGGTATGCGTGAAGCTGAAAACATACAGGACGTAGAGTCTATCGAAGGCATAGATATGCTGGGATTCATCTTCTATCCTAAATCTCCCCGATATGTCTACGAGCTTCCGGCTTACTTGCCCATTCATGCCCGACGTGTCGGAGTTTTCGTCAACGAAGACAAGCAGATAATCAGCATGTATGCTGATCGTTTCGGACTGAATTATGTACAGCTCCACGGAAATGAATCGCCCGAATACTGCCGGTCCTTACATTCCACTGGATTGAAAATCATCAAGGCTTTTTCAGTAGACCGTCCCAAAGATTTGAGAAAGGTATATGACTACGAAAAAGTCTGTGATCTTTTTCTGTTCGATACCAAATGCGAACAATATGGTGGTTCGGGAAATCAATTCGACTGGAGTATCCTGGATATGTACAATGGACATGTACCCTTCCTATTGAGCGGAGGCATTAACTCATACAGTGCCAATGCCCTGAAAGAGTTTAAACATCCCCGGCTTGCCGGATACGATCTCAACAGCCGTTTTGAATTGAAACCGGGAGAAAAGGATCCGGAGCGTATCCGGACATTTTTAAACGAATTAAAATCATAATCTAAAAATTCCAACGTCATGAATAGAATTAATCAACTTTTCAATAGCAACAAGAAAGACATACTTTCTATTTATTTTTGTGCCGGTACTCCTACTTTGGATGGTACCGCTGATGTAATCCGCACGCTCGAAAAGCACGGAGTGAGTATGATTGAAGTCGGCATTCCTTTCAGTGATCCGATGGCAGATGGCATTGTTATTCAGAATGCCGCTACGCAGGCATTGCGCAATGGTATGTCTCTAAAACTTCTTTTTGAACAATTACGGGATATTCGCAAGGACGTAAAAATCCCACTTGTGCTTATGGGATATTTAAACCCAATCATGCAATTCGGATTTGAGAATTTCTGCCGTAAATGTGTGGAATGTGGTATCGACGGCGTCATTATCCCTGATCTCCCTTTCCGTGATTACCAAGAACATTATCGTATCATTGCCGAACGCTATAACATCAGAGTGATTATGCTCATCACACCGGAAACCAGCGAAGAACGGGTACGCGAGATAGATACACATACCGACGGATTTATTTATATGGTTTCATCAGCAGCAACCACCGGAGCGCAACAAGATTTCAACGAACAAAAACGGGCTTACTTCAAAAAGATTGAAGGTATGCATCTGAACAATCCGTTGATGGTGGGATTTGGTATCTCCAATAAAGCAACATTCCAAGCAGCTTGCGAACACGCTTCCGGAGCTATCATCGGCAGTAAGTTCGTCACTCTGCTCGAAGAAGAAAAAGACCCGGAAAAGGCGATTACCAGACTGAAAGAAGCCCTGAAGTAAGAGCCTCGGATGAAAATTTCCGCAGGCCGCAGGGCTATTTCCGCAAACCGTGGGGCTATTTCTGCAAGCCGTGGGGAGGCCGTACTTCACCCGTGGGACGAGCAGAGACAAGCCGTGAGCTGAACAAAAACAAGACGTGGACTGAACAGGATCGAGGCGTGGGCTGACAATCTCGTTGCCCCTGTCATTCACCGAATCCGAAGTCCGAACAACAACAGCAGCAGTCTTCCTTTCCTCGCCAATATTGCTGCTGTTGTTTACAACAGTAGTAATATTTCTCTTCTACTCTACTCTCTTGAGTTTCATTCGGTTTTTGCCCTTTATCCATCGGCGTTTCAGAGTTTTTTTCCACTGCACTTTTTTCCACTGGTTTTTGCATACTATTAACCACTGATTTGCTGTAGTCATTCTTTGCACACAGATACAGCAACAACACATAAATCCCTACAAGTTGCACTCCCCCTATCTGATATATCATGACGCTCAAATTGTCGCCTGCCCAAAAACAGATTTCTAACGGAAAATACCGGTCATTTTTCATTTTCTCTTTCGTTTTTTATTTAAAGCCGGACACTTCGTCCAACCTGCCCCAAAGATGGGGACATTTTTTCATACTACATATCGCAAAAATGCAACATAGATATTTTTTATAGTCTTGTCCTTCCAACTTTATATAATTCGTCGTTTAGCACTCATTATTCGCATTTAATCCGTATCTTTGCCAATGTTTTAACAGTAATTCAACAATTATGAGAGCAGAAACTCCTTCCGTTTTGTTAATTTACACGGGTGGGACTATCGGAATGATAGAGAATCCGGAAACAGGTGCCTTAGAAAATTTCAACTTCGATCATTTGCTTAAGCACGTCCCCGAACTGAAAAGATTCAACTACCGCATTTCCTCCTACCAATTCGATCCCCCTCTCGACTCTTCGGACATGGAACCTGCTTACTGGGCAAAACTGGTAAAGATCATCAATTACAATTATGATTATTTCGATGGTTTCGTCATCCTTCACGGAACAGACACAATGGCTTACACTGCCTCTGCACTAAGTTTCATGCTCGAAAATCTAAGCAAACCTGTCATCCTCACAGGTTCCCAGCTCCCGATCGGGACTTTGCGCACAGACGGAAAGGAAAACCTCATCACAGCCATCGAAATTGCAGCAGCTAAAAATCCGGATGGTACAGCCATTGTTCCGGAGGTTTGTATTTTCTTTGAGAATCATTTGATGCGTGGCAACCGTACCACCAAAATCAATGCGGAGAATTTCAATGCTTTCCGCTCTTTCAATTATCCGCCATTGGCACGGGTAGGTATCCACATTAAATATGAGCCTAATCTCATTCGAAAACCAGACCCGACAAAACCGTTAAAGCCGCATTACCTGTTTGACACCAATGTAGTTATTCTAACGCTTTTTCCGGGCATTCAAGAGAGTATCGTGACTTCTCTGCTTCATGTTCCGGGATTGAAAGCGGTTGTCATGAAAACCTTCGGTTCGGGAAATGCTCCGCAAAAAGAATGGTTCATCCGCCAACTAAAGGAAGCTACCGATCGTGGAATTATCATTGTCAACATTACACAATGTGCCTCCGGAGCAGTAGAAATGGGACGTTACGAAACAGGAATGCATCTTCTGGAAGCAGGTGTAATCAGTGGATATGACAGTACCCCCGAATGTGCCATAACAAAGCTCATGTTTTTATTGGGACATGGATTACCCAACAAGGATATCCGATATAAAATGAACTCCTGCTTAATAGGAGAAATCACCAAGTCTTAAGTTAAATCCATCTATTGTAACCCCCTGATTTTCATTTTAAACAGTTGTATAAAAGTGAAAATCAGGGGATTTCTCTTCATCATCATCAAGACCGAATCAAACCTAAAAGAGCCAAAGAAGAACCAAAACGGAAGTATAGTTGTTTTCACTCCATAAAATAACAGAAAAAACATTTCCAATAAAAGATATGCAGTTATTTTTGTGATGGATTTGGTTACAAACAATCAAGCAATAATACATTATGATGAAGAAAACAATTCAATTTGTACCCATCATTGCAATAGCGATGGCAGGTACTATGTCTAGTTGTGTTGACTCTGGAAAGGATCTCTATGATCCGTCTTACGAAACACCTAACCCGATGGGAGATGGCTTTGCTGCTCCCGATGATATCGATTGGAACATGATAACCACTAAAAATGTCTCGGTCGAAGTGAAAGATGAAGAAGGAGGACTATTTGCTTATTTAGTTGAAATATATGCAGAAGATCCTTTGACTAATGAAAGCGCTTCCGTGCTCGCTGCAAGGACAGCTAATAAAGAAAACAACTTTAAATTTACAACCGCTGTCAGTCTGCTGCCAACTCAAAAGGGTATTTATGTGAAGCAAACCGACCCTAGAGGACGTGAACAGGTATATCAGTTCGATGTGCCGGAAAACAGTGATAATATTACCTGTAAACTCTATTATGCAGGATCTACTGCACAAAATAGAGCGTTGATGAGTCGTGCCGCTGCTACAAGAGGCCTTTCATTTGAAAAGCCGGATTACTATTCCATACCTGCTAATGCAAAAGAAGTGACTGAAATGTCAGGAACCACTTTGCTGCGTGATGCTTCTTACAAAATCACCTCTGACTATGCCGGCACATTCAAGTTTGACGGTTATGACGGTGAAATTGCAACCAAAGTTTATGTAGATGCTAAATGGACGATTCCCGCAACATTCCAATTCCAAAACGGTATTGAAATCATTGTGATGAATAATGCTAAAATTGAAGCATCAGGAACCATGACGTTCATTAGAAACTCCATGTTGACCATTATGGAAAAGGGAGAAGTGAATGCAGAGGATATATCATTCACCAATGGAGCGCCTGCTGCATTAAGAAACTGGGGTGCACTGACTGTAGCGAACACAATGACACTACATTCCGGTGCAACACTCTACAACAAAGGAACCATAACCAGCAAGAATATCTCAATCAATTCCAATACGAAAATTGTAAATGACAATAAAATCAGTTTGGAAGGAGAATTAAATCTGCCGTCTAATTTCTCTTTGGAAAATAACGGAGAGATTTATGGAGAGAAATTAATTGCAAATTCCGACGCTGTTGCTACCAACAACAACATCATGAAGTTTACAACCATCAGTCTCACCAATACGACTGTCAACAACGCTTGTAGCATGGAAGCAACGACTTCTTTCTATGCCAACGGAGCGACGTTTAACTTTACTCAAGGATATTTGAAAGCTCCTAAAATGGAGTTTGTTAATGGAACAGTAAATTTAAGTGATGGTTCTATGCTGGATGCTACGACAAGTATCAGCATACCTCCCGGTTATGCCAAGTTTTATGGAAAAGGCGAAAATACTTCTATGATAAAATCACCGGTTATCACCGGACAAGGTTTCACATATGATGGAAATTTGGTTATTGAATGTGATAGCCACGTTGAAAAGAACCAATGGTGGGAAAACTTCCATGTACTGAATGGCCCATACTTCACCAAAATGGGAGACTCTAAAGTCATCATCGATGTTTGTACAGGAATTAAAAATGGTGGAAATGAAGGAGGAGATCCTGAAGATCCTAAGTTCCCGATCATCATGGATGATAATCGCAATTATGCTTATCTGTTTGAAGACCAATGGCCTTTATATGGGGATTACGATATGAACGACCTTGTTCTGATTATCAAGGAAAGAAAGATCTCCATCAATAAGAGCAATAAGGCAGAAGAGTTCACGTTAAGTCTTGATTTATCGGCTGCCGGAGCTACCAAGAGTATTGGAGCTGCTATCATGCTGGACGGTGTTCCTGCCAGTGCCATTACGCAGCCGGTGGAATTCAGTGACAACTCTCTTTTTAAAGGTTTCAATGTGAATAGTAATCTGATTGAGAACGGACAGGACTATGCGGTTATTCCATTATTTGACGATGCTCACAAAGCATTGGGAAGAGACCGTTACGAACAGATCAATACGATTGCAGGTCACTCTGCCAATACGAGTCCTAAAAATATCAGTTTCACTATAAAGTTCAGCAATCCTATCTCTGTGGATGAGCTTAATATCAATAAACTGAATGTTTTCATTTTCGTAGAAGGAAACAGAAACCAGCGTAAGGAGATTCATATTGTCGGTTATCAACCAACTAAGTTGGCAAATACCGACTTGTTCGGAGGCAACAACGACGATAGTTCTACTTCCCGCAAGAGATATTACATCAGCAAAGATAACCTGGCATGGGGAATCATGGTTCCGACAGACTTCAAATGGCCTTTGGAATATGTGAATATCAAATCAGCTTACTCGTTATTCGAAAGTTGGGTGACCAGTGGCGGTACTAAGAATGAAGAATGGTGGAAAACTTTTGATTCATCAAGAGTATATAAATAAGCCTAACAATTAATCTTTAACACGGATTCCAGTTTTTATGGAATCCGTGTTTTTTCATTAAGATGCTGTAAGTTGCAATTAATAGAAAAAAAAGATATATCACGAATTTTACTCTCCTGATTGGGGATTATTCTAAAATAATATCTATATTTGCAGTGTATCACAAATATTATGTGACAACAATCTTAATCTATAAATCAAATAACAAAGCAAGCGATAGAAAGGTCTATTCGTATGAAGAAAAAAATATTACTAGTCGACGATAAATCGACAATCGGAAAAGTGGCCGGTGTGTATCTAGGAAAAGAGTATGATTTTACCTATTTGGAAGATCCCATCAAAGCAATAGAATGGCTTAATGAAGGCAATGTACCTGACCTCATTATTTCAGACATTCGTATGCCTCTCATGATGGGGGATGAATTCTTAAGATACATGAAGAACAATGAATTATTCAAGTCAATTCCTATCGTTATGTTATCCAGTGAGGAAAGTACAACGGAAAGAATCAGACTATTGGAAGAAGGAGCAGAAGACTATATCCTGAAACCATTCAACCCTTTGGAACTCAAAATCCGAATCAAAAAGATTATTGACTAATACCGGGTCTTCTACACATGCAATATTTTGTTTATATAGGCAGAGATAGCAAAACAATAGAACTACTCTCCCGACTAAGTATTGGGGTATTCTATGCTGCACCCAATTGTAGCAAAGCTGTCAAAGTATTGGAGAAAATACGCGAAAAATATGACGCAGCTCTATTTTTCGAACAAGTGAACATATCCAAAGATATTGCAGATATCCAATACATGCGTAAAAAGTATCCGGGGCTTTATATGGTACTCGTTATCGACTCCTTATCTAAGGAAGAAGCATCCGAATACCTTAAAGCCGGTATCAACAATACGATAAAATATGAAACAAGCCAGGAGGCTTTAAAAGATTTATCAACTTTCCTTAAACGAAGAAAAGATCAGAAAATAAAGGCACTTCAACTTAAAGCACAAAATATAAATGCTTTCCGCCTGCCTTTATGGAAAAGAACCTTTGATATTTTCTTTTCAGGAATGGCGATATTATGTCTTTCTCCTCTCTTAATATTTACTGCACTAGCTATCCGGATAGAAAGTAAGGGTCCTATTATCTACAAATCCAAGCGCGTAGGAAGTAATTATCAGATATTCGACTTTCTTAAATTCCGTTCGATGTATACTGATGCAGACAAGCATTTAAAGGATTTCAATGCCCTTAACCAATATCAGCAGGAAGATGAGGATATTTGGGGAGAAGAACCGGAAGCGGAAGTGAATGAAGAAATCGATGAAGAAGAAATCCTCTTGATATCTGACGATTTCGTAATCTCCGAAGAAGACTACATAAACAAGAAGTCCAAGGAAAAAAGCAATGCTTTCGTTAAGCTGGAAAATGACCCTCGAATAACTAAGATTGGACGTATTATACGTAAATATAGTATTGACGAGTTACCCCAGCTTATTAATATTTTAAAAGGGGATATGTCAATAGTAGGCAACCGCCCTCTCCCACTCTATGAAGCCGAGTTGCTGACAAGCGATGAACACATCGACCGTTTCATGGGTCCGGCCGGATTGACCGGTTTATGGCAGGTAGAGAAAAGAGGCGAAGCCGGTAAACTTTCTGCTGAAGAACGCAAGCAATTGGATATCACCTATGCAAAGACATTCTCTTTCTGGTTGGATATAAAGATTATTCTGAAAACAGTTACTGCATTCATTCAAAAAGAGAACGTATAATCTCCTTCCAGATGATAGACTCTTATATCTACATAATAGATGATCTGGTATTCTTCTGTACAGGGCTTTTGCTCCTATACCTCTTTGTGATGGCCATAGCCTCACATTTCAAACATATCACCTACCCGAAGGCTCAAAAGGAATATGGTTGTGCCATTCTCGTTCCGGAGGGAAGTATTCTTCCGGATGTGTATAAAGAAGAAGAGTACGAGTTTATCACATACAGCGATCTATATCAGGCAATCAACAGTTTAGATCAGGAACGATATGATCTGGTTCTCTTCCTGTCCAATACAGCATGCGCTTTATCTCCGCAATTCCTGAATAAGATATATAATGCCTATGATGCCGGTGTACAAGCCATCCAACTACATACGATAGTAGAAAACCGCAAAGGCATCCGTAATCGCTTCCGGGCTATACGTGAGGAAATAAAAAACAGCCTCTGTAGAGCCGGCAATACACAATTCGGACTGTCATCCAATTTATTGGGGACTAATATGGCAATCGACCTAAAATGGCTGCAAAAGAACATGAAAAGTTCTAAGACTAATATCGAACGAAAATTATTCCGACAGAATATATACATTGACTACTTGCCGGATGTGATTGTTTATTGCCAGTCCGCACCCGCCTGTCCTTACCGGAAACGTATCCGGAAAACAACTTCCTACTTACTCCCTTCCATATTTGAAGGAAACTGGAGTTTCTGCAACCGGATCGTACAACAATTAACGCCTTCTCCACTTAAATTATGTATCTTCGTAAGTATTTGGACTTCGTTGATTACCGTATATAATTGGACCTTATCATTCGGATGGTGGATTGCACTTTTCGGTCTATTAATCACTTATAGCCTGGCAATTCCTGATTATCTGGTAGAGGACAAAAAGAAGAAAAAACATTCAATATGGAGAAGAAAACACTTAAACAGCGAATTAAAGAAAACCCCGGCTTAAAACAGGCTGTACATCGTTTTATCATGCACCCCGTTAAAACTCGCCCTAATTGGTGGATACGGCTCTTCGATTTCATATACCTGAAACGCGGAAAGGGTTCTGTCATCTATCGGAGTGTACGCAAAGACCTCCCTCCTTTCAACCGATTCTCTTTGGGTAAATATTCTGTTGTCGAAGACTTCTCTTGTCTGAATAATGCAGTTGGCGACTTGACAATCGGAGATTATACACGCATCGGATTGAGAAACACAATCATAGGTCCGGTTAATATTGGCAATCATGTCAACCTGGCACAGAATGTAACGGTCACAGGACTCAACCATAATTATCAGGATGCAGAAAAGATGATTGACGAACAAGGTGTCAGCACACTGCCTGTTGTCATCGAAGATGATGTATGGGTAGGTGCCAATTCGGTCATTCTACCGGGAGTAACTTTAGGGAAACATTGCGTAGTGGCCGCCGGAAGTGTAGTCAGTCATTCCGTCCCACCCTATTCAATATGTGCCGGATGCCCTGCTAGAATCATAAAAACATACGATTTCGAGACTAAAGAGTGGAAAAAAGTAGAGAAAACACCTGCTACTAACCATAAATAGTGAGAATAGCTACAGAATATACCTCATAAAGGTGATTGTGACACATTCTGAAACGCATTATCTTTGCAGTATCAGAATTGAATTAATTAGTCATAATTTTATTACGTAGCCACATTTAAGTAAAAAATGAAATAGAGTCCCGCCGAAGCGATTTCGTCGGGATTTTGTTTTTTATTACCTTAATCCAATCCACAGACTTAAATCCCATATAAATAAAAAACGAGCTAATTCTTTTTATAGAACCACTCGCCACTGCATCAGAAAAGCCTAAAGGCTTTTCCATAGTACCTCAAATTTCCTGAAAACTAATCTTCTTTTTACCTAAAAACGTCTTACCTATTGTTATCCTTTTACCTTCTACTAAAAACTTATCCTATTGAACTAAACTAAAAAACTTTTAATACCTTAAACTGTCTAATCTAATACCTTATTTAATATTTTCTTTTACCTTATAAACTAACAGCAATTTCTCAACTGCTTTGCAAAGGTACGAATATTTTTCGTGTACGCAAACGGTTTTATATTTTATAACACTTCCGCAGGCTATAAATCTTTCACATCGCTCAATGCAACCAGCTTATTTACAATAGCATAGATAGTCAAACCGGCAGCACTATGTATTTGCAATTTTTTGCTAATATTTCTTCGGTGTGTAATCACCGTATGAATCGACAAAAAAAGCTTTTCCGCTATTTCCTTATTTGTCATTCCCTTCACCACACAGATGACGATTTCTTTTTCCCGCTGGCTAAGCGTATCCTGATTATCCATCTCTTCTTCTTCGGAAACCACATTCAATAAACCTGCAATTTTCTTAGAAAGAGTTTCCAAATCATCGAATATCGAAATAGACTCATCATACTTACCCAATAATGAAGCATCTACGAAAGAAGTAACCAACGCTATTAAACGTATTCTTTTACCGGATATTTCTTCTCGAAACTTAGCTACATCAAAGTAATCACCAAAAGTAGGATTGACAATTAACATTTCGGGACATTGCGTTCGGACGCAATCGTGCAAAGCTTCAACAGACAGTAATTCTATTGGTTGTACTTTTACGTTAGAAAGACGCTTCAATGCAGCAGTCAACCCACCACGAATAATTACAGAGGTCTCTGCAATAGCTATTCGAACTACTTCGTTATTTTTCATTTTCCCTAATCCTCCTTTCCAAATTCAGAATAGCAGGAACAAAAATATAGTCCTCAACCTTGCAATGAGATTCCAGTCCGGCTTCGCAAGCATATATGTCGAAAAGAGCCGCGTTCAGAAGATTTTCATTTGCTTTGGCAGGGCAATATTTAATAATGATATTTTTCAGTTCTGTCAATTTCTCCCCTACCTGATCGTGATGCTTGGAAAATGTACTGATCTGATAGTTTTTGGGAGCAACTCCTTTAATCAATGAATCGACATACTTAAATACGGTTTTCTCTTCATAATCCATGTGCTTACGCACCTCTCGTGTATATTCATCGAAAAACTTAAGGATGAGAAAAGCAACATCGTCTTGCGAACAGTCGATTGCCTCGATCAATTTACGACGAATAGCGGGAAGAGAAAAATCCAGAAAATAAATATGTGCCTGCCGCAGATAATCAATCAATGCAGGTATGGAAATATCATCTTTATCTCCATCGAGCCGGGAAAAGCCTTCAGCCATAAAGTTGACTACAATCAGAAAGGTCCGGCAGTCTACTCCATTCAGTTCACACACCTCCTTGACTGTCTTGTCACCGAACCCCAACGAAAGCCCAAAACGACTCATCACTTGCAACAAAGAATAATTATCGCTGATGAGATCGATCATCTTATCAGTTGGCTTATATTTTTGTAAATTATCCATCATACCTATTTATATTAGAGACTGCAAAGGAACGGAATATTTTGCTGAAATGCAATCATCATTTATAGGTATTTTAATTCGCCGGAAATAGCCAAATACTAATTATATGCTACTATTTTGTAGCGTAACTTTAGGCAAGCTAGTCTTTTTTTAGTAATTTTGTCGCTATCAATTTGTAATTAGTAACTCGTAATTTGTAATTAATAAAATGGCAAACGAACTCGAACTGAAATACGGCTGCAACCCTAATCAAAAGCCTGCTCGTATCTTCATGAAAGAAGGCGAACTCCCCATCGAAGTATTGAATGGACGTCCCGGTTATATCAATCTATTGGATGCATTCAACAGTTGGCAACTAATGAAAGAACTGAAAGAAGCTACCGGACTGCCGGCTGCCGCGTCTTTCAAACATGTCAGCCCTGCAGGTGCTGCTGTTGCGGTAGAAATGAGCGACACACTGAAGAAGATTTATTTTGTTGATGACATGAAACTATCTCCATTGGCTACAGCATACGCCCGTGCACGTGGAGCAGACCGTATGTCGTCTTACGGAGACTTTATCGCATTATCCGACACTTGTGACGAAGAAACAGCACGCATCATCAACCGTGAAGTATCCGACGGCGTCATTGCTCCTGACTATACTCCCGAAGCACTGGAGATTCTAAAGAATAAAAGAAAAGGAACCTATAATGTAATAAAGATAGATCCTGCATACCGCCCGGCTCCTATCGAACATAAAGATGTATTCGGAGTAACTTTCGAACAAGGAAGAAACGAATTGAAGATCGATGAAAGTCTTTTGAAAGAGATGCCTACGCAGAACAAGGAAATCCCGGCTGATGCAAAACGCGACTTAATCATTGCCTTAATCACTTTAAAATATACACAATCCAATTCTGTATGTTATGCCAAAGACGGACAGGCAATCGGTATTGGCGCAGGCCAACAGTCACGTATTCACTGTACGCGCCTGGCAGGAAATAAAGCAGATATCTGGTATTTACGCCAACACCCGAAAGTGATGAACTTGCCATGGATTGAAAAAATCCGTCGTGCAGACCGTGACAATACGATTGACGTTTACATTTCGGAAGATTATGACGACGTACTGGCAGACGGTATCTGGCAACAGTTCTTCACTGAAAAGCCTGAAATACTGACACGCGAAGAAAAACGGGCATGGTTGGATACGATGACAGGCGTAGCTTTAGGATCAGATGCATTCTTCCCATTCGGAGATAATATAGAACGCGCACACAAGAGTGGCGTCAGCTATATTGCACAACCGGGCGGATCAGTACGTGACGATCATGTGATTGGAACTTGCGACAAATACAATATGGCAATGGCATTTACAGGCATCCGCTTGTTCCACCATTAAAAAGATCGACCATTTTTTATTCCATATATCCCCATTTATAATGAGAAGGAGACAAATCTTCCATTATAAATGGGGATTTCCTATTTCTTTAAGACCCTCTATCTTTGCAGCGTTACATTTAAAAACGAATCAAAGATGAATAAAATTGGTGTATTTTATGGTTCCACAACAGGAACAACAGAAGACCTTGCCCGTCGAATTGCAGAGAAATTAGATGTACCATCGGCAGATGTATTTGATGTATCCAAGCTAACAGAGGCATTAGTCAATGAATATGATGTATTGGTGCTCGGCTCTTCCACATGGGGAGCAGGCGAACTTCAAGACGACTGGTACGATGGAGTAAAAGTTTTAAAGAAGTGTGATTTATCCCACAAATCTGTAGCCCTGTTCGGTTGCGGCGACTCTGACTCGTATAGCGACACATTCTGTGACGCAATAGGTATTCTTTATGAAGATCTGAAAGATACCCACTGCAAATTCTGTGGAGCAACAGATACTGCAGGCTATACCTTCGATTCTTCCATTGCCGTCGTAGACGGTAAGTTTGTAGGTCTTCCACTTGACGAAGTCAACGAAGATAGCAAAACAGACGAACGTATCAGCGCATGGGCCGAACAAGTGAAACAAGAAATTAGCTAATTTTACCTTAACATAAAAAGAATACTTTGCATCATGGCAACTGAAAGAATCATCCCCGGCGAAATCCGAATTTTTCTTAATCATATTTATGAGTTTAAGAAAGGCGTACGCAACATGGTACTTTACACAATGAGTAAAGAGCACGAAGAATTTGCCATCCGCCGATTGAAAAATCAAAAGATCAGTTATATGATACAGGAAGTAGGTACCAATAAAATCAACCTGTTTTTTGGAAAGGCAGAATGTATGGAAGCCATGCGGCACATCATCATCCGTCCTTTAAACCAACTGACTGCTGAAGAAGATTTTATTTTAGGAGCCATGCTGGGATATGACCTTTGCCAGCAATGCAAACGATATTGCAGTAAAAAAGAAGGTATAAAGATGGCAGTTTAAGCGATAACCTTAGCATAAGTTTAGCTTTGTTTGTATGTAGTTTGTCTGAGTTGAATCGTTTCTGAAAAGGTAGTTTCCTGATGGTAGATATACTCAAGGAAACTGGTTGTAGAAGAAACGATTCGCTCAATTACAAACAAAATCGGTGACACTATGAAATAATAAAGACAACTCTACACACTAACAACAGACAAAGGTGTATATCAGTAAAAATTATCATACTGAAATACACCTTTGTCTGTTTTATTTTATCTACTACTATATTTTTTTTACTCTTTAGATTAAAATTACCTACATATACTGAATTTAAGAAACAACTATGCCTAATATTAGGTATTGCCACATTTTTTAACCTAATCTAACTTTGCAGCCGATAAAATTATTAAAAAGATGAGAAAAATAACAGCAATCGTTATTCTTAGTCTCCTACCTTCTCTTACAATTCCAGCACAGGAGACAAAAGAAATTTCCAAAAGTAGTAATTCTTCTTCTACAGAAGAATATACAAAATTCCGTTTTGGAGGATACAGTGAAATGGTCGCTAATTTTAAAGATTATGGCATCAACCGTTTCTATGGAGGAAACGATGGTAATCCAAAGAAAAACAGGAATACCATTTCAATTCCCCGTTTCGTTTTAGCTTTTGATTATAAGTTCAATTCCAAATGGATACTCGGTGCAGAGATTGAGTTCGAATCTGGTGGAACAGGTACAGCTTTCGAATTAGAAAACACCGAAAACGGTGAATACGAAACAGAAGTTGAAAAAGGAGGTGAAGTAGCTATCGAACAATTTCACATCACACGTTTAATTCACCGCTCCCTCAATGTACGTGCCGGACATATTATTGTTCCGGTAGGATTGACTAACGCACACCATGAACCGATCAATTTCTTCGGAACTTCACGCCCGGAAGGTGAAACAAGCCTTTTGCCTTCTACCTGGCATGAAAATGGTCTGGAAATCTTTGGTTCTTTCGGAAAAGGGTATGCAAGCTTCGATTATCAAGCTATGGTGGTAGCAGGCCTGAATCCTAATGGATTCGATCGTAACACATGGGTAGGTAGTGGCAAACAGGGAATCTTTGAGGAAGACAACTTCACTTCTCCCGCGTATGTATTTCGTTTAGATTATAAAGGAGTTCCCGGTTTACGTGTAGGTGCATCATTTTATTATTGTGCAGATGCAGGAGCCAACTCTGATAAAGAACAGACTTATGCAAACTATGGAAAAATTCCGATAAGAATCTTCACCGCAGATGCACAGTATCGCAATAAATATGTAACGGCACGCGGTAATATCTTATATGGAAATTTAGGAAATTCATTAGGAGTAAGTCAGGCAAATGTCAAATTATCCAATAAATCGCCTTACAGCCGTCTGGCTCCGGTAGCGAAGAATGCCGTAAGTTATGCAGCAGAAGCCGGCATTAATATCCGCTCGGTCTTCGGAGGCAATAAAAAGATTCCGGTAATCTATCCATTTGCCCGCTATGAATACTACAACCCACAAGAGAAAGGGGAAAAAGGGCAAACGATGGAAAAACGTTGCCAAGTAAGTATGTGGACAGCGGGATTAAATTGGTACGCTTTGCCAAACTTAGTGATAAAAGCAGACTATGCAACCCGCCAGATTGGTACAAATAAAGTTTTTGGCGTATCAAAGTCATACAACAGTGAAAACGAATTTTCTATTGGAATTGCCTATATAGGATGGTTTATTAAGAAATAACAAATAATCAATTATTTAATTTTTATATGATGAAAACAAAATTCTTTTATGTCGCAGCCCTAATATTGGGATTAGCATTCACAACAACTTCTTGCAGCAGTGATGATGACAACCCAACAGTAGATCCTGCCAATATTGATTACACTCCTGAAAACGCATCAAGCTGGCATAACTACATGAGAAATGTAGCAGCACTTCTAAAAACAGATGCAACCAATCTCTACAACGCATGGAATTCAAGCTATAAAGGAGGTGAAAGCTATGCTTCCCTGTTCAAGGCTCATAGTGGCTCTCCTTACGCAAGCGCCTTGAGCTGTGTGGAAGAAATCGTGGATAAATGCGCGGAAATTGCCAATGAAGTCGGTACTGCCAAAATTGGTGACCCATACAACTTGTATAAAGCCGGAAATACTGAAGAAGCATTATATGCTGTGGAATCCTGGTACAGCTGGCATTCTCGTGATGACTATACCAATAACATTTATTCCATCCGGAATGCATATTACGGTTCTTTAGACGGTAATATAAATGCTAATTCTTTATCTACTGTTATCGCCGGTGCTAATTCATCATTAGATACCAAGATAAAGAATGCTATCCAAAAAGCGGCAAAAGCCATTCAGGATATTCCGCAACCTTTCCGTAATCATATTCCCAGTAACGAAACGGTAGCAGCTATGGATGCTTGTGCAGAGCTGGAAAGTATACTGAAGAATGACTTAAAATCCTATATTGCAAATAATAGCAACAATATCAATACGGACGCAGTACTTAATCCTGTAGTAACACAATATGTAGATGCAGTAGTAGTGCCTACCTACAAAAGTTTGAAAGAAAAAAATGACGCTCTCTACAATGCAGTAATAGCCCTTGCAGACAATCCGTCAAATAGTGCTTTTGAAACAGCTTGTGATGCTTGGATCACTGCCCGTGAACCATGGGAAAAGAGCGAAGCTTTCTTATTCGGTCCGGTAGACGAAATGGGACTTGATCCTAACATGGACAGCTGGCCTTTGGATCAGAATGCTATTGTACAAATACTGAATTCTCAAAGTTGGAGCGATCTCGAATGGAGTGAAGGTGATGATGAAGCTGCTGTCGAATCGGCACAAAATGTACGCGGTTTCCACACATTGGAATTCCTTCTCTACAAAAACGGTGAACCACGTAAAGTACAATAAAGCTTTATCTTAGCTAAGATATTATTGAGAAGTAAAGGTTGGAATTCAATGATCCACCTTTACTTCTTTGGTATGTTTAAAACATATTATTGAAACAAAGTCAATAAACAATGAATCACTTTCTAAAATATTCATTCTCTTTCTTTTGCCTGTTGGCATGCTCTGCCTGTAATGATGACGGAATTGACATATTGGATATCGAGATTCCGGAGGGCTATGCTCTATCAGCCGGAACATCAACTATTTTCTTGAATTCGTCTGTTGCTTATGACACGCCTGCAGATTGGATAACAGGAGCATACGATGTACGTTTCACCCGAGGTGACAGACTATATGACGATGTACGTACAAGTAACAACGGTCATGGCGGCGGACTTGGTCCCGTTTATGCCGGTTATTCGTGCGGCAGTTGCCACCGGAATGCGGGACGTACCAAACCCTCTTTATGGACAGAGGGTGGATCGGGCAGCTATGGATTCTCTTCCATGCTAGTCTACATATCCCGTAAAAACGGAGCTTTCTTTCAAGATTATGGACGTGTGCTTCATGACCAGGCAATCTATGGAGTGCAACCGGAAGGCAAACTGTCTGTGGAATACACTTACGAGACATTTTCTTTCCCTGATGGAGAAGCCTACACACTTTGCAAACCCAATTATACTATATCTGAATGGTATGCCGAAGAAATCAAACCGGAAGATTTGTTTTGTACCGTACGTATTCCATTACGCCATGTAGGCATGGGGCAAATGATGGCACTAGATCCTGTTGAAATTGAAGCACTTGCAGCAAAAAGTAATTATCCCGAATATGGAATCAGCGGACGATGTAATTACATCACCGAACGCGGAGTGAGAAGTCTGGGATTGTCCGGCAACAAAGCTCAACATGCCGATTTAACTGTAGAATTGGGATTCTCCAGTGATATGGGCGTTACCAACAGCCGCTATCCGGAAGAAATCTGTGAAGGACAAATACAAGTAAACCAAGGTAGCATGATGGGGCTTTCTTACGACCAACTGGATGTCAGCACAGAAGAGATGGAAAACGTAGATCTCTATATGCAAAGTCTTGGTGTTCCCGCCCGGCGTAATGTAAACGATCCGCAAGTAATCAAAGGGGAACAGAACTTCTATAAAGCCAAATGTCATCTCTGTCATGTGACCACTTTACACACTAAGACACGTGGTAGTGTTTTATTAAATAATACTCAACTCCCGTGGTTAGGCGGTCAAACGATTCACCCTTATTCTGATTATCTATTACATGATATGGGTTCTGAAATTATGGGAGTCGGACTGAACGACAACTATATAAGCGGGCTGGCACGTGGAAACGAATGGCGTACTACCCCTCTTTGGGGAATCGGCTTACAAGAAAAGGTCAACGGACATACTTATTTCTTGCATGACGGACGTGCCCGCAATCTGACAGAAGCCATCATGTGGCATGGCGGAGAAGGAGAAGCATCAAAGAACTTATTTAAGAATATGAGTAAGGAAGACCGGGATGCGCTGATTGCATTTTTAAATTCACTTTAAACTAAAAGTAGTATATATAAAGTAATTATGAAGAGATTTATAATCATTGCCATGCTGACTGCCATAATGCCTTTGGCCGCTATGGCACAACATGAAGAAGATACAGAAAATGGTGTAGTATCATTAGCTGGAAGAGAAGGATTCACTATCGAAACCAAGAAAGGAGATTTTGTATTCAAACCCTATCTGCTCGTACAGACCAGTGCAAACTTCAATTGGTACGACGATGAAGGACTGGATAAAGCATACAATCAAGATAACATAGCCAACTCCGGATTTTCAGTTCCTTACGCCGTACTCGGATTCACCGGAAAGGCTTTCGATAAAGTATCTTTCAACCTTTCCATAAATGCGGCAGCCAGTGGAGGCGCATTACTTCAACAAGCCTGGTTTGATGTTCAACTGAAAAAGCAGTTTGCCATCCGGGTCGGTAAATTCAAAACTCCGTTTTCACATGCCTACCTGACAACACTGGGAGAAACATTGTTACCTAGTTTGCCAGTATCACTGACTGCTCCCGTTATCCTCCCCTATTCTTTGAATGCGGTAACACCCAATATTGGCACCGGATTCGATTTAGGTGTAGAGATTCACGGTTTGGTAGCTGATAAATTCGGGTATGAAATCGGTTTATTCAACGGTACGGGTGCAGCGGTAAATACAGCAACAAAAACATTTAGTGATGACTGGCACATTCCGTCTTTACTGTACGCCGGACGTTTCACCTATATGCCTAAAGGAGTGATGCCCGCTACACAGGGAAATCCGAACAGGCTGAATGAAGACAAAATCATGTTTGGTATTTCTACCTCTATCAATGTAGAAAGTGAAAATGAAAGTACCAATGATTATCGTGCCGGATTGGAGTTTGCAATGCTAAAGAACAAACTTTACCTGGGTGCTGAAGTCTATTATATGAATGTTGGCTTCACAAAAAGACAAAAGATTTCCGAGTCATATAATTACCTGGGCGGCTATGTACAAGGTGGTTACTTCGTTGCCCCCCGTCTGCAAGCAGCTGCACGCTATGATTTCTTCAACCGTAACGGAATGGACACCAATGGTTTTCTAAATATGCCAGCCGTGGGTATGAACTATTTTTTCAAGAACTGTAATCTGAAGTTACAAGCGATGTACCAGTATATTGCCCGTAAAGGTCATGATACCCAACTTGATCGGGATAACGACGATTTAGGTTTGGCAGTACATTCGGCCAGTATTCTACTTCAGTATACATTCTAAATAGCACAAGAAAGGATTTGTTTATGAAAAAATACATTCTTTTCGGAGGTTATCTACTGTTATTGGCATATATCACATCATGCGATGACGGACGTATTTACGAAAAGACAGAGACCCTATCAGAAGAAGGACGCACGCTGAAGATGAGCGGTAAGATCAATGGTATCAGTAAATGGCCCGATGGTTATAGTGTTGTAGTGGCAGGCTTCAATGATGAGAGCGAGTATGCCGTTGTCACCAAAACAATTCCGGCGGTCGAAGATGATGAGATCCAGGTTACGATGACAGGAGTCAGTGATAAAGTAACCACTATTGAATTGTGCGTTATTAATAAATTGAGAAAACGAGTTATCAGTTTTCAGTCAATGGACGACCTTACAGCAGTTGACGACACCATCCTTATGGATGTGGGAACTGTAAATGTAGGTATGTACCATGGCATTCAAGAAAAAGTATTTAATACGACATGCGCACACTGTCATGGCGGAAGTAGTTCGGCAGCAGCCAACCTGTATCTGACAGAAGGCAAAAGTTACGAGGCACTGGTCAACCGCCCGTCGAAGAAAGTAGATGGCATGTTACTCGTCAAGCCGGGCAGTGCGCAAGAAAGCGTATTGCACACATTATTGAATACCACTATTAGTTCAACCTGGGGATACGATCACTCAAAAGAAATAGTATCATCTCCGATTTTGACCCTTATTGACGACTGGATCAATAACGGTGCGCAAGAATAAATAGTTATTTACCCAACTGATATGAACAACAAAAAACAACAGAATATTCAGTCTGAAAAGACGCTAACAGAGATTTTTAAATATAATGCAGGAGGAGAAGCTTCAGAGTATCATATTATCATTCATTCTACTAAACCGGAAGATACATACGAAGAACAGCTGAATGCAGTATTAAACACCTACGATTATTTACTTACCCAAGAATTGAAAGGAGCAGTTGCCATCCTCAAACGTTATTTCCTTAGTGACGCTGCCAATCAGGCAGATACACTACTGGCATTGACAACCGAAGGTTCGGACTGCGCACTTTCCATTGTGGAACAGCCCCCGCTGGACGGAACAAAAATAGCCTTATGGGTTTACCTGTTGACAGATGTACAGACACAAGTCTTACATAACGGGCTTTTTGAGGTGAAACACAGTGCCTATCGCCACTTCTGGGGCGGTAGTGCATTCAATCGTGCCGCCAATTCGGAATACCAGACCCGTCTATTATTGAACGACTATGTGATGCAACTCATGGAACAAGGTTGTAAACTGGCAGACAATTGTATCCGTACATGGTTTTTCGTGCAAAATGTAGATGTGAATTATGCCGGAGTAGTGAAAGCACGTAATGAAGTTTTCGTCACCCAAAACCTGACAGAAAAAACACATTATATTTCCAGCACAGGCATCGACGGCCGGCATGCCGACCCGAAAGTACTGGTACAAATGGATACTTACGCTGTAGCAGGAATGCAACCGGAACAGATTCATTTCCTCTATGCTCCTACCCATCTGAACCCAACTTATGAATATGGAGTAAGCTTTGAACGTGGCACGTATGTAGATTATGGAGACCGCCGACAGGTATTTATTTCAGGAACGGCAAGTATCAACAACAAAGGCGATGTGGTATATCCCGGCAACATCCGCAAACAGACAGAACGAATGTGGGAGAATGTGGAAACCCTGTTGAAAGAAGCGGACTGCACGTTTGAAGATTTGGGACAAATGATTGTATATCTGCGTGACATAGCCGACTATACAGTTGTTAAAGCAATGTATGACAAACGTTTCCCACATACTCCTAAAGTATTTGTTCATGCTCCGGTATGCCGTCCCGGATGGTTGATTGAGATGGAATGTATGGGAGTGAAAGAATGTAAGAACAAGGAATACGCTCCATTTTAATATCATAAAAGATTATACAGTTGAAAAGGTTACTTATTATCTTATATATCTGTCTGGTGGGACTACTCGCTGTGACTACTTTCGTAGAACAAGCGTATGGGACAGATTTTGTAGAAAGAAATATATATCATACATGTTGGTTTTGTTGTTTGTGGGGAACAATTGCCACCATTGCACTTGTTGCTCTCATCCGACGCGCTTTATGGCGACGGTTCCCCATATTGTTGTTTCATGGCTCTCTCCTCGTTATCTTGGTGGGGGCCATGATTACGTTTATCGGAAGCAAAAAAGGATACGTACACTTGCTTCCGGGGGCAACGATAGACAGTTTCCTGGAATCGGAAAGCGGCAGAAAAGCTGATCTGCCATTCACAATACAACTAGATAGTTTCCGTATAGCATACTATCCCGGAACAGAAGCACCGGCAGACTACATCAGCTATATCACCTACTCTCTTCCCGGACAGAAAAATGTTCTATTACACGAACAGATTTCAATGAATCGTATATTTACATCACAAGGTTTCCGTTTCTATCAGTCATCTTTCGATGATGACGGAAAAGGGAGCTGGCTGACTGTCAATTATGATCCATGGGGAACAGGAGTGACTTATGCAGGATATATCCTGCTCGGTCTCTCCATGATTTGGCTACTATTTTCCCGCAGTAGTGATTTCCGACGCCTGCTAAACCACCCGCTACTTAAAAAAGGAGGTGTATTTATACTGTTTATTTTCTGCCTTGCAGGTAACATGCAAGCACAAAAAAAACTCCTTCCTGCATTGAAACGAACACAAGCGGACAGTTTAGCACAGGAACAGGTTATTTATCACGACCGGGTAGTACCTTTCAACACATTAGCCCGTGATTTCATTCAGAAACTGACAGGAGAAGCTTCATATAAAGGATTGACACCTGAACAAGTGATAGGTGGCTGGTTACTTTATCCGGAAGTGTGGAGAAATGAGCCATTGATATACATCAAAAATACAGAATTACAGCATTTATTAAACATACAAACACCTTATGCTCGATTAACTGATTTATTTGACGGTTCTGTTTACCGTCTCCGTGAACATTGGCAACGTGAACAAGGACAACAAAGCAAACTCGCCAAAGCAATCCAGGAAACAGATGAAAAAGTAGGCCTGATCCTGATGTTGGAAAAAGGAACATTCATCCATCCATTACCCACTGATGGCAGCGTGCAACCTCTCTCCGAACTGGAAGTGAAAGCAGAATTACTCTACAACCGGATTCCGTTCAGCAAGATTCTTTTTATGATAAATCTGTCATTGGGAGTGTTGTCTTTCCTGCTTCTACTTCATAACAGCCTGCAAAGAAATATCCTCTCGCCCAAAGCCAAAACGATTTCCCGCACAGCAGGAACTTTCTTTTCTGTTGCACTCTATCTTGCTTTCATATTCCATTTAGCAGGATATTGCCTGCGCTGGTACATCGGCGGTCGTATTCCACTTAGCAACGGTTACGAAACCATGCAGTTTATGGCTCTTTGTATTCTTTTGATAGCCTGTCTGCTCCATCGAAGATTTTCATTTATACTTCCATTCGGATTCCTCCTCTCCGGCTTTGCTTTGTTGGTTTCCTATCTGGGACAAATGAATCCCCAGATAACCCCATTAATGCCGGTGCTCGTCTCTCCATGGCTAAGTATTCATGTTTCATTGATTATGATGTCTTATGCCCTATTGGCATTCATCATGCTAAACGGAATACTGGCATTATGCCTCCGGAAAAAAGAATCGGAAAACAATGTCTCCGGAAACGACGCTATACAAGACAACCGGATAGAACAGTTGACGCTAGTCAGCCGCTTGCTGCTCTACCCTGCCACCTTCTTTTTAGGAGCAGGCATCTTTCTGGGAGCAGTTTGGGCAAACGTTTCCTGGGGACGATACTGGGCGTGGGACCCGAAAGAAGTATGGGCACTGATTACTTTTCTGGTATATGGAGTAGCCTTCCATTCACAAAGTCTGCGCATTTTCCGCAAGCCTCTATTCTTCCATATCTATATGATTCTTGCTTTCCTGACCGTCTTAATGACCTATTTCGGGGTAAATTATGTTCTTGGAGGGATGCATAGTTATGCAAACGCCTGAACCACTATATATAGCTAGTAATTGATAGAAGAATACCCATTTTAGGGGATTGCGGGAAAAGCGGAAAGCCCCTATCTTTGCAGTATCAGAATTAAATTAATTAGTCATAATTATATTACGTAGCCACATTAAAAATACATAGAAATCGGCCGAAGTGATTCACCCGCATTTCTTTTATTTGGTTGTTAAGTTGAAAAACCATATAATGTATTCATTTTGGAATATGAATAGATGACATATTCTAAAAGAGGCAAGGACGTTCGGCTTGTGAAAGCCGGACGTTTTTTTATATCAGTAAGAGAATAAAGTGAGAGAGCTCATGCATTCATGAGCTCTTTCCAACCAGCCGTTTCAAAAGCGATATACTCCGCTATAAACTTCTCCATCTCTTCTTTCTTCACAGGATGCAACACCAGCTCTTCGAGTAGGGCAAACAACCATACCGTATTCAGGTGAATAAAGAAGTTAGTTATTGCTATATTGATATGCGGATATTTCTGCTTCATTCCTTGAAAAAAAACAGAAATCGTACGCGTCATCAAATCTGTATATTCAGAACGGAAGTTCTCCAAAACAGAACCTTGTGCCTGAAAAAGCAGCAACCGCAAACGGTCACGATGTTCAGAGACCAATCTGATATATTCCCGTACAGACATTTTCTGATAATCCGAATCCATAAAGACGTCTATCGTCATCTGATCTGCATCGTGATTATAAATCATAGCATACAGATCATTCAATACCGGTTTCAGAATCGTACGGAATATCTCATCCTTATTGGTGAAATAATGATAGATATTACTCACCGTCACCCCTGCCCTCGAAGCTATTTCACGCATAGAGGCATCCTTATATCCCTTTTCCAGAAACACTTCTTCGGCTGCCTTCAAGATTCCCTCTTGTATATCTCCTTTCAAAAATTGCATAGTATCGTTGCTATTTATCAATTCATATTTGTAACCTGTCTGTTCACCATCCGGGCAAATATACCATTTTTCTTTTTCAATTCCTCCGGTGTTCCCATTTCAGCAACACTTCCATTCTCCAATACTACAATTTTGTCGGCATTGGCAACGGTGCGCATACGGTGCGCAATAATCAGCACCGTTTTGTTACGTACCAATTCAGATATACCTGCCTGTATCTTGGTTTCATTCTCAACATCAAGCGAAGCCGTAGCCTCATCCAACAGAACAATCGGAGCATCCTTCAACAAAGCGCGGGCAATGGAAATACGCTGACGCTCACCGCCGGATAATGTTTCTCCATTCTCACCGATAATCGTCTGGTATCCCTGCGGCATTTTAGTGACAAACTCATCACATTGTGCCAAGCGGGCAACTCTCCGGACTTCCTCATCCGTAGCATCCCGTTTGCCAATACGGATATTATCCATAATGGAAGCATTGAAAAGAACCACATCCTGAAAGACAACGGAATAGTTTTTCAACAAAGTTTCAGGATCAATCCGACTGATATCCTGCCCGCCGAGGGTAATCTTTCCCGACTGGATATCCCAGAAACGTGCCGCCAACCTGGCCGCCGTACTCTTGCCACTACCTGAAGGACCAACCAAAGCCGTTTTTTCACCTTGCCGGGCAATAAAAGACAAGTTATTCAGAATTTGTTTTCCCTGCTCATAAGCAAAGTCTACCTGTCTGAATTCGATATCATAACCTTGAGGAGTGAATTCGGTAGTCCCGTTTTGTACCGGCAATGCTTCCATCTCATTCATTCTATTGATACGCACATCCAAATAGAACAAAGCGGCAATATTATTCATCACCTCACTGACCGGAGCATACACACGCGACCCGATAACCATAAATATAAGATAGGTAAACAAATCAACCGTACCCGAAGCCAAGAGATTGGCACCAACGATAATAACGCTTGCCAGTCCGAGTTTCAATACACTCTGGGAACCGTTTACCAACATGCCGAGCACCAGTTCATTACGAGTCAATACCTTTTCATAGGTATCAATGCTCGCATCCAGTTTTTCCAGATAGTCTCTCTCCTGATTGTAGGATTTTATCTCCTGAATGGTATCGAGTCCTTCCTGGATATGCTCGGTCACCATCCGCTTGTTCAGATAATTACTTTCATTGCTTTTCTGTATTTCCTTCTTCGAGAAAAGAAGGATTGCGGCAGCAAGCGGCACTACCCAGAACAAAGCAATCGTCAACTGCCAGTTATAAAATGCCATGCCGACGGTAATAAGCAGAATACTGATAATGGAAGCAAACAACTGGGGAACCGCATGCGAGAAAGTATGCTCGAGATCAGTGCAGTCATCCATAATCGTGGCGGTGAGGTCGGAAAGATTCTTTTCGCCAAAGAAAGCCAGAGGCAACTTGCGAAGTTTTTCCGCCAATGAGATACGCCGGTTTGCACTCTCATCATAAACGGTGGTATAGGTACTACGATATTGCAATACCGCAAATATATACATGACTATCATAAAGACAATACCGAGTATGCTATAATAGAGAATACCATGCGTCACCGAAGCCGAAGGCTGAAACACAGGACGAAGATATTCCTCAAGAAAGAGAAAAACAAATACCGCCGGCAACATCAATACAATATCGAGCAGTGTAGTGAAAAACACACCTTTACAGAAATCTTTCGCTCCTTTAGTTGAAAGGACAAAACGTCTTTTTATTACTTCAATCATTAGAAACCTCCTTTCCTATTGTCCAGCGAACAGATTGCTGGTATTCATTCCACATATGATAATAGATGCCTTGTTTTCCAAGCAGGTTGGCATGTGTACCTTGTTCCGCAATCTTTCCCTTGTCAATGACGAGGATATTGTCGGCATCAGTGATGCTTGAAAGACGATGAGCAATCATCAATACGGTTTTTCCTTTTGTCAGTTCTTTCAAGGCTTGCTGGATGAGATGCTCATTTTCGGGGTCGGCAAAAGCAGTCGCCTCATCCAGTACAATGATGGGAGCATTTTTCAGGATTGCACGTGCCAGTACGATCCGTTGCTGTTCCCCGCCGGAGAGATATGTTCCCTCCGTACCAATCTTCGTATTCAGTCCGAGCGGAAGTTTATTGATAATTTCCCGGCATTGTGCCATATCTACTGCCCGTTCCACTTCCTCCATTGTCGCGTCGGGATTACCATATTTGATATTTTCGAGCAGAGAAGTCTTGAACAGCTTTGTATTCTGGAACACGAAAGAAATATATTTCATCAGTTCTTCGGGAGCGATTTCTCTTACATTGATGCCACCTATTAAAACTTTCCCTTCCGTTGCCTCCCAGAAACGGGGAACTAGACGGGCAATCGTTGTTTTCCCTCCGCCCGAAGCTCCGACAAGAGCTACTGTGTTTCCTTGCGGAATAGTGAAACTAACATCATCCACCGCCTTTTGATTAGCTCCCGGATAGCTGAAGGAAACTTTTTCGAACTGAATACTGAATTCCTTTACCGGTTGTGGATGCTCTACAACAGTCAGGTGCTCATAAGCAACCAGATTCTCAAGACGTCCGATAGCTTCACTCGCCTGCCCCAAAGCCTGATTGAGATACATACTCTTCATGATACTTTGGGAGAATACAGGAGTAATGAGAACAAACAGGAAGAAATTAAGTAATACCGATGCATAATTACCTGAATAACCAATCAGCAAAATAGCCAACGGAGCAAGGAAAAACACAAAACCATTGATTATTACGGTATAGAGCGACATCGGCTTCTCCCACATTCGTGTATAGCCGAATACCATTTTATTATAATTCATGATACAGCGGTGAAAGTTCTTGAAAGAGTAAATGGTCTGCTGGAAAACCTTCACTACGGGAATTCCTCTCACATACTCTACAGCTTCGGTATTCATTTCCTCCAGAGAGGTCATGTAGCTTTTCATAAACTGCCGTCCTTCCGCATTCATCATAAACCCCATAACCAGCATGGCAATAATTACAGGGACGATACATGCCAGACCGAGTATCCAATCGAACACAAAAATCAGTATGGCAGCTACCAACGGCACTAGAAAAGTAGCCGCAAGATCAGGCAACTGATGTGCCAGAAAACTATGGGTAACCCCTGCATTGTCATCTATAATCTTGCGAATACGTCCGCTCGTATTAATGTCAAAGAAGCCGAGAGGCATACGCACTATCTGGCGCATGGCTTCTTTGCGCAAATTCGATTCAACCCGAAAAGCTGCAAGATGCGAAGACATCAATGCGGCAAAATAAAGGACGATGCTCGCCACGGCCATGCCTGCCGCCCACCAGGCATACGTCACCACATTACCGGAAGAGGTTATCTCTCCGTGTTCAAGCAGTTCTCTCACAATCAGCCAAATAAGGATATAAGGCAACATGCCCGCCAGGGCACTTAGGGCAGACAGCAGCATTGCCGCAGGCAAAAGCACTTTCCGTTTACCCATGTAGTTCTGAAGTTTTTTCAATGTACTCATAACGTACGTTCAATCTATATTAAGTTCGACAATCATTTAACTTATCGCTTGTTTTCAAAAAAGAACAATATTCGAAATCGTTCAAAAAAAAGAGAGCTTATATTTCTATAAGCTCTCTTCATCCCATTCAATCCGGTGCATGTGCACCTTTGATATATGATTAATCTCGACTCGTCTCTCACTGATTCGCATAAGTTTTCAATTATTTTCTGCAAAGGTACGGCTCGCCGGCAAGACGGACAATACCTAAAAATAATGAAATTTGCTATTCAGACTATAACGAATAAGTAATGATTGAAACAACAGAATAGTTATTCATGTTTCAGCCACGTATTTGGCAATACTTCTTTTTCACCTTTTTCATTCACCAGTTCCATCTGCAATACGCCTCCGTTACAATCGAAGTAACGCACCTCTATCGGATGAAGCCCGGCTTTCAAAGCCTTCTGCACAATAATCTCTACCGGCGAATGTGCTCCATCATTATCTCCCAACAATTCACCGTCAAGCATTAATGTGCTACCGTCGTCCGAGAGAAGGGCAAATGTATAGATACCATCGGCAGGAACTTCCAGATAGCCGGTCAATACCAGACCGATATTTCCTTTCACCTCTTCGGGAATGGATACCGATTCCACCACATACTCCCCTTTGACAGGAGCTGCATCAATATCCGCACAAAGATTACCACGGAAATCGTGCCATACTGCTTTCAAACCGGGCTGCAAAGCAGCCGGAGCAGTCACCGCCTCCGCATAAGGAGCCTTTACATACTTGGTACGCACCACATCCGAAGGAGAGCCATCCGGACGGAAAGTGCGGAAAGCGAAATCCGTAGTCTTCCCAACTTCCAAAGCGCCGTTATAAAGAGCTGATTCTTTGGTAGGCATACTGCCGTCTGTCGTATAACGTATTTCAGTACCGGGTAACGGACAAGTCAATTCCACAGTTGTTTCATCAATAAATGCATTCACTTTATAGAATCCCTGCAAGTCAGGCACCCTATAATTTACCCTCATCACATCCATCCGCTTAAATTGCGGAACAAGCTGACGATAAAATTCTTCGAGACCCGGTTTAGCTGCCGGCTCCGCCCAAGCTATTTCACTCAACGCTATCATACGGGGAACAATCAAATATTCAATGCGCTTCATTGTCGGAATCCATTCAGCCCAGAGATTCGCCTGCACACCCCAGATATATTTCTTCTGTTCCGGCGATAACCGCTCGTCTGCACACGGATCATACGCAAGTATTTTCTTTACTGAATTCTGATCCTGCGCATAATCGAAATAGAAATATTCATTCGGACAAGCAATCACTTTCTGCTTTTGTGCAGTTGCCGTAGGCAATGCATCTTTCGCCCAACTTCTCCACCACGTAATGGCAGCATCGGAAGATAATCCGTCGGATACCACTTCATCCCAGCCTATGAGTTTCTTTCCGTTGGCAAGGAAGAATTTCTCCATGTCACGTACAAACCATGCCTGAAGTTCTTCTACCGAACCCAGTTTCTCCGTACGAATCCGTTTCTGACAAAGAGGACATTTCTTCCAGTTGGCTTTTTCCACTTCATCACCACCCATGTGCACATATTCATAAGGGAAAAGTTCAAAAACTTCTTTGAACACATTCCGGCAGAACTCCAGCGTTGTATCTTTGCCCGGACAGATAGGAGAAGAGAATGTTTCCCCCCACCCGATTAATCCGTCGCACGCCAATTCCGGATATTGACCGATAGCCGCCAGGAAATGTCCCGGCATATCGATCTCGGGAATGACATCGATACCTCTTTGTGCAGCATAGGCTACTATTTCTTTTATATCATCATGAGTGTAATAACCTCCATACAGCGTATCTCCCTCCACAATGCGTATCTTATCTTCCGGAATCAGGAAATCGGTATTATCTTCTTCTTTCCCACGTGCCATACAGGTACGATCCTGCGTATTGAATTTACGCCAGGCCCCTTTTTCCGTAAGCAACGGGTATTTCTGGATCTCTATGCGCCAACCCTGATCGTCGGACAGATGCCAGTGGAACTTATTGAGTTTATACAAAGACATCAGGTCTAACACATGCTTCACTTCTTTTTTATTCCAGAAATGGCGGGAAGCATCCAACATAAATCCACGCCATTCAAACCGTGGCGCATCTTCTATTTGCACGATAGGGATAGAATAATTCTGTTTTTCTCCCTGCACTTCTATCGTTGCAGGAAGCAACTGGCGAATAGTAGTAATAGCAGAAATAATGCCCGAATAGTCAGTTGCCTCTACCCGAATATACTCCGGTGTAGACTCAAGTTTATAAGAGCCGGGCTTTCCAACAGTATCCTTCAACTGAAAATACATATCTACCTGACTCTTATCAGTCGTGACTTCAACAGAAGACGATATGACATTCCGAAGAATTTCCTGCAGGTATCCGGCAGCCGGAAACAACGACTGATCGGAAACTCCGATCTTCATGCCATCTTTTAAAACAAACGAGCCCGACTGCTCGGTCAGACTAACGGGGGTAGGCAAGATTGCAATTTCTTGCTTGACGGTAGACGTACAAGAAGAAAAAACACAAGCTGACACAATGAGTAAAGAGCTACTTAATTTTTTGAACATGCGGTTAACTATTTAATAAATTAATTGTCCTGTTTTTAATTGACCATCTATATATAATACAACTAAAACGCATAAACTACTAAAAAGGCGAAAAAAGTTTTTTGCGACTTCATATCACAAACTCCTATTAATGTTTATCTTTGCTCCCCAATCCCATTACAAACAAATCTAAAGAGTCACTTCAATGCCAAGAGAGAAAATACTAATCACAACCTCATGGATCAGCACAATTGGCAATGCAATCCTGTCCGCATCCAAAATCACAATCGGTTTATTTGCCGGTAGTTTAGCCGTAGTCGGCGACGGTATCGACTCGGCAACCGACGTCGTGATCTCTATCGTTATGATTTTTACGGCACGCCTCATCAACCGCCCTCCTTCAAAGAAATATGTATTCGGATATGAGAAAGCGGAAGGGATCGCAACAAAGATTCTATCACTCGTGATATTTTATGCCGGCGTACAAATGTTGCTATCATCCACAAAAAGCATCTTTTCAGATGAAGTGAAAGAGATACCATCGGCTATCGCCATCTATGTCACTATATTTTCTATTATCGGTAAACTCTTACTGGCTTCATACCAGTACAAACAGGGAAAGAAGATCAACAGTTCCATGCTGACGGCCAATGCCATCAATATGCGTAATGATGTTGTCATCTCAACAGGGGTCTTATTAGGATTGATATTTACTTTCATCTTCAAATTACCGATACTCGATTCGATAACAGGATTGATAATCAGTCTCTTTATTATCAAATCTTCCATCAGTATTTTCATTGATTCGAATGTGGAGCTAATGGACGGAGTGAAAGATGTCAATGTATACAACAAGATATTCGAGGCTGTAGAGAAAGTGCCCGGTGCCAGTAATCCGCATCGTGTCAGATCACGAATGATAGGAAATCTCTATATGATTACCCTTGATATAGAAGTGAATCCGGAAATCACAATCACACAAGCTCATGAGATTGCCGATTCGGTGGAGAAAAGCATTATCAATTCGATAGATAACGTATATGACATTCTGGTACATGTGGAACCCGCCGGTAAATGTCAGACAGGAGAAAAATTCGGGGTCGATAAAGATATGGTTTGATCCATCTCTACACAGAGTTTTTTTCACTTTCCTCTATCACCTATCACCTGCACTTCTAAAAGCCTTTATTCATGGCACTTTTAGGGATGGTGATAGGTTGCAAACAACCTATCACCACATCTGTCACCTATCACCGCCCAATCAATCAATGATTAATAAGGAGAAAAGTATGAATCTCTATACGGCATATTAGTTTCACCCGCTTGAAACTGTTAGTTTCAAGGCTTGGAACTACTAGTTTCACACTGGGAAACCATCAGTTTCACGGCTTGAAACTAATGGTTTCAACGCAGGAAACAAAAAGTTCCAAGCCATGAAACACTTTTTCCAACCGATTAATAACTAATCTTCACCCCGGCAAAGAAACTTCTCGGCAAAGAAGGGCCGTAAATATAACCGGAATCCCGGTTAGCTCCTCTGTCAAAGTCCTTCTGATAAGACTCGAAAATATTCTGAACTCCACCGTTTAATTGCAAATCAACTGTTTTGTATAGCTTGAAGTCATAAGCCAGTTTCACTCCCAAATCAAAGAAACGAGGTGTTCTGATTGCTTCCGCTTTTCTTTCAGGCATTTCACCCAGTTTGGCATTCTCGGCGGTGATATCCATACGTTGCACCAACATCCTGCCGGTATAGGTTCCTGACAGAGCGATAGATAAAGGTTTGATGGGGGTATAAGTGGCAGTGAAATAACCGTATGTATCGGGAGTACGGAAAATCTTTTTTTCTGCCGGTGCATCGTCATGCCACTTATGCGGTTCATCGTACCGGCTACGTTGTAAAGTTAATCCCGCTTGTATTTGCAGGATAGAAAGATAAGCCACTTTACCTTCCAGTGTCAATCCCATCACTTTAGCACCAGGGCCATTGCTACGTGTTTTCACTAATATACCATCACCACGGTCGTAAGGTTCGCCCAATACAAAAACATCGGTCAGTCTCGTATAAAAACCCTCAATCAACAAATTCGTCTGGAATGCTCCGAAACGATGATACATATCTGCCGAGGCACTGAAACTTTGGGATTTCTCTTCTTTCAAATCCTTTGCACGCTCGATCATAGCCACTGTTCCGCCCACATTTTCAATATGCATATCCTCATCAAAAGCCTGCGGAGCACGAAATCCGGAAGAATAGCTTAAACGCAGGTTAATATTCTGTGTCGGGTTAAAACGCAAGTTGGCACGGGGACTAAAGATCACATTATCCACCATATTATGCTTATCCAGACGACCACCAATCAGAATCCCCCAACGGTCGTTCTTCCATTCGTTCTGCAGAAAAGCACTGTAAATATTCACCGTCTGATCCGTGTGACGGTTATATCCCCACATATTATCTTTTAGGCGGTCACGGTTATATTCAAGCCCTGCCGTGAAATCAGAAGGCATAAAAAAGCACTTGTCAAACGTATGTACGTATTGTGCACCACCCATAGCGGTTAAGTCCGTTGTCTTTCCATAGGCTTTCAGAGGATCGTTACCCGGTCCGTAATAACTGTCCCGGTCTGTATTGGCAGCTGATGCAAAGACACTTAGACGGTTCTTTTCATCCGGAGAGAAATAATCGAATTTCAAACTTCCACCATCAATAGAATGTTGCAACTGCTCCGCAATATGCGCTTCGTGAGGAGGACGGTTCAACATATCCCCTCCACGACGAAATTCCTGCATGTGGTGATATTCAAAGGTCAGTTTAGAATAAGTACTTGTTTTCAGATAAGAGCGGAAACCCACTGTCTGATTCTTCAATTTGGGCAGTTCGGTAAATCCGTCTCCGTCATAATCATATCCCGACCGATAACGGTTCTGACCAAAGATATACAATCCGGCACGATGATCGTCCGTCACCAATGAAGCATTCAGTGAGGTGTTGTTATCGAATGAGGAGCTTCCTCCTAAAGAAGTTATGGTGTGTGACAGCTGACCGGAATTGCGCAAAGGTTCTTTGGTGATTATATTAATGGTTCCTGCAATAGCCGAAGAGCCGAACAAGGCGGAGCCTCCCCCACGCATCACTTCTACACGTTCAATCATGCTGGCAGGAATCTGTTCCAGTCCATACACTCCGGAAAGGGCACTGAATACGGGACGCGAATCTATCAGAATTTGCGTATATGGTCCGTCCAGACCATTGATACGGACTTGCTGGAAGCCACAATTCTGGCAATTTGTCTCCACACGCACTCCGGGCTGGAAGTTCAGTCCTTGTGATAAAGTGGAAGAGTTGGTTGTTTCAAAAAGTTTCAGGTCGACGACATTCACCAAAGTAGGAGCCATACGACGTGTCGTTTCACTCCGGTTGGCAGAAACTACTACTCCGTCAAGAGCAATTGCATCCTCTTCTATTTCAAAATCTTCTTCCAGTGTCTTTCCTTTTTTCAGAGTTACGTTGCGGGTCACTGTCTTGTAACCTACTGAACTAACTTCCAGTATAAAATTTCCTTCCGGCAAATTCTTCAAAAAATAATGTCCGGTAGCATCGGTCACGGTTCCTATGGTCGTTCCTTTCAGTGCAATGGTGATGTACGGAAGGTGTTCTTTCGTTTTTTTATCCAGTACATGACCTATTATATTCGCATCGGATTTCTTCAGTTCAGGGTAGTCCGGACGTTCAGCCAATGCGTATGACAAGACACAACACAGGCCGACCAGGACTAAAAGATATTTCTTCATTGTCGTTAGTCTTTTAATGTTTTAATTCGAAAAATAATAATAAAGGGAAAGGGAAGCAGCGATCGTTAATCGTTGATCCTAATACATAAATACTGTTCCCCCAAAAAGATAGACTAAGCGACAGGAGGTGCTCTAAGAGATATTACGCCCGGACAAGAACGGTGAAATTGCTCTATTTGCGGGCGGACAAACAGGATGCATAATAGAGATAAAGCAGCAACAGAGAATGTTGGTATCAAACCGCTGTCGGTCACCAACACATGACTCAAGAGATGAATTAGTTGGAATTCAACCGTCGTATGGCTATGTTCGCTGCCTTTTTTAAATGGATGTGAATGGACAATTGTAACCCCGTTGACCACATGGGAGTGAGTAAACAAAGTGATTCCTGCCATGTACGAGATAAACAGTACAGGCAGAAACCACTTCATTATATGTAGGTACAATTGTTTCATTCGGTCATCTTGCACATTTATTCTGTGCACCTAAGTCAAGGTTTAGTTTGTTTTTTGCAAAGATAAGGATTGTCTCCATGCAAAACAATCCCTATTTATGACGATTTTAAATCTTAATCGAATTTTAATAACTTATCTTCACTCCGGCAAAGAAACTTCTCGGCAATGACGGACCATAGATATAACCGGAGTCACGGTCAGCCCCTTTGTCGAAGTCGTTCTGGTAGGCATTGAAAATATTCTGTACGCCGGCATTCACCTGCAAGTTCATCGACTTGTAAAGTTTGAAATCATAGGCAGCCTTCAAACCGATATCGAAGAAGTCCTTCGTATTCACCGTTATCGGTTTTTCAAGGAATCCCGGAACTGGTTCGTGGGGAACCAGCATCGAACCGGTATATGTACCGGAAAGAGCGATAGATAATGGTTTTATCGGGGTATAGGTTGCTGTAAAATAACCGTAAGTATTCGGTGTACGCATCATTTTCTTCACAGCCGGAGCGTCTGGGTTCCATACGTGCGGTTCGCTGTAATGGCTCTGCTGCAAAGTGACTCCTGCCTGAAGCTGGAATTTAGTCAGGTATGCCATCTTTCCTTCCAAAGTCAGTCCCATCACACGGGCTCCCGGTGCATTGTAGCGTGTACGTGTCAGGATTCCATCCACTACCTCTCCGTCGGTAAGGGCAAATACATCTGATAATTTTGTATAAAATCCTTCTACCAGGAAGTTAACCTGAAACGCACCAAAACGATGATAAATATCTGCCGAGGCACTCAAGCTCTGTGATCTTTCTTCTTTCAGATTATCGGCCAGTTCAACCATCGCCACATTACCGCCCACATTCTCCACATGCAAATCTTCGTCGAAAGCCTGCGGAGCACGGAAACCGGATGAGTAACTGAAACGAAGATTGATGTTTTCCGTCGGGTTATACCGCAGATTGGCACGCGGACTGAATATCACATGGTCAATCAGGTTATGTTTATCCAAACGACCGCCAATCAGAAATCCCCAATGCTCATTCTTCCATTCATTCTGAAAGAAAGCACTACCGATATTCACTTTCTGGTCTACTGTACGGTGGTATCCCCACATATTATCTTCCAGTTTATCCTGATTGAATTCTATTCCGGCAGTCAGGTCAGCAGGCATGAAGATACATTTTCCGAAACTATAGACATATTGCGATCCTGCCATCCAGTTTAAGTCGGTGGTGTTTCCGTAGGCATTCGGATCTTGGCCGCCACCATAATAGCTGTCACGATTGATATGCTGCGCTGATGCAAACACATTGAAACGATGTTTCTCGTTAGGTGAGAAATAGTCAAATTTCAGTCCTCCACCATTGATCGAGTGTTCGGTCTGTTCCGCCACATTCGCTTCGTGAGGCGGACGGTTCAACAAGTCTCCTCCCCTACGGAATTCTTCCATGTGATGATATTCAAAAGTTAGTTTCGAATATGTCGTTGTTTTCAGGAATGAACGGAAACCGATGGTCTGGCCGTGTATCTTGGGGATTTCAGAATATCCGTCACCATCATGGTCATACGCAGAACGATGGCGATTCTGACCGAAGATATACAAACCGGCACGCTGGTCGTCCGTCACAAGTGATGCATTCAGTGCTGTACTGTTGTCAAAAGCATCGCCATCACCAATACCTGTAATGGTATGCGACAACATACCGGAATTGCGCATCGGTTCTTTGGTAATGATATTGATTGTTCCGGCAATAGCAGACGAGCCGAACAAAGCCGATCCGCCTCCACGCATCACTTCCACACGTTCTATCATACTGGCAGGAATCTGCTCGATGCCATACACACCGGACAGTGCACTAAAAATGGGACGGGAATCGAGCAGGATTTGCGTATAAGGACCATCCAATCCATTGATGCGCACTTGCTGGAAGCCGCAATTCTGACAATTAGACTCTACACGGACACCCGGCTGAAAGCTCAATCCTTGTGCCAAAGTCGTAGAATTGGTATTCTCAAAAATTTTCAAGTCCACCACATTCACCAGTGTCGGAGCCAGGCGACGGGTAGTCTCGTTACGATTGGCAGATACTACTACGCCATCCAAGGCAACTGCATCTTCTTCTATCTCGAAATCTTCTTCCAATGTGCGCCCTTTCTTCAGCGTCACATTCCGTCTGACGGTTTTATACCCCACCGAACTAACTTCGAGCACAAAATTGCCTTCGGGAAGATTCTTCAAGAAATAATGCCCGGTAGCATCGGTTACCGTTCCGATGGTCGTACCTTTCAAGGCGACTGTTATATAGGGCAAGTGTTCCTTAGTGTTTTTATCAAGAATATGGCCAACGATATTGGCGTCTGACTTACGTAATTCAGGATGATTAGGATATTCATGAGCTTGTCCTTCAAGGGCAGGCAACAATGCGCAGCACAGGCAGACAAGCGAAAAGATGTATTTCTTCATTTTTCGTTTGTTATTCGTTTTCGATAAGTATTCACATGGATAGACAGATAATGCCCTACCTCATGCAAGGTACGGTATCATCATTCAAAGAATGGAGAAACGAATAGCCGGAGGTGCTCTAAGTCCCACTACCCCATGATACGGACAGTGATAGTGAGCATACGGCGAACGGCCGAGCAACAAATACAATAAGAAAGGAATAAAAAGGGAAAGAGCAAAAACTACGGCTGCACCGTCTGCCGTTAAATGAGACAGAAAATGAATCAGTAGCAGTTCGACTGTAGAGTGTTTATGTGCCGCCCCTTTCTTAAATGGGTGTGAATGGACGATTGTCACGCCATTGACCACATGCACGTGGGCAAAGAATGTGAAGCTTACCAGATACGACACAAACAGTATCGGTAAGAAGTAGCGTGTAATATTCAATAACAATCGTTTCACCTCATTTTTTCTTTGAGGCGGCAAAGATACGAACTATTTATTTAACAATCAATGAATCTACAAAATTCTGTTAATATACTGCCGAAGCTATGATTTGAATAAACAGAATCAGAAATACCATGGCAATCGGATAAACAGTTGCGTAAGCTACGCTCGGTATGTTACTGTCCACCATTGAATCGGCAGCTGCAAGTCCCGGAGTACTCGTCATACCTCCCGTTATCGTTCCCAGCAAATCGAGCAGACTGATTTTAAATACCAGACGTCCGACAATAGCTGCTACAAGCATCGGTATCAATGTGATGGCAGCTCCTACTCCGAACATCAGCAATCCGCTTTCCTGGAAAGTGGCTACCAGATTCTTACCGGCAGAAGTTCCTACTTCGGCTAGAAAAAGAAGCAGACCTAACTGGCGCAACAACTGATTGGCAGGTCCGGACATAGACCAGATGATGGGGCCTGTCTTACCAATCGCACTCAACACAAGGGCTACCATCAGCACTCCGCCGGTCAGTCCCGGAGAGAATGACAGACTATCAGAGAAAGATATATTTATTTTGCCGAACAGCACTCCCAGTACAATACCCATCGCAATGGGGAAGAAATCCGTATCAGACAGTTTCTTCGCATTGTTACCCAGCAGGCGGGCTACTCCTTTAAGTCCTTCTTTCTCACCGACAACCATCAATTTATCACCAAACTTCAAAGCGAGATCTGGAGATGGAGACAAATCAATACCGCTTCGACGGACACGAGTCACTGTACAACCAAAATTTTTCTGTAAGTTCAAATCACCCAGTTGTTTATTTATCATGTCCTTTTTGGTCAACAGTAAAGATTCTATTTCCTGCGTTTTATCCAAAGGCAGTTCGCCTTCTTCTCTCTTACCGATTAACACAGCAAGCTGATTCAATGATTCTTCGCTACCTACGGCTTGTATGTAGTCTCCTTCACGCAGCACTGTATGGGCTGTAGGAATAGATATTTCATCATTGTGCTTCAGACGGGAAATAACAGCGCCCGTCATACCGCGTGCATTAATTTGCATCAGGTTACGGTTGAACACATGCGAATTGGTGACACGGTAGATACAAGTAGTCAGTTCTGGAAATTGTCCGCGACGTTCTATCTCCAGGCGACGGGCTTCTTTATTCAAATCTACCCGCATAATTTTAGGTAACAGTTTGACAAACAGAATCACGCCGATTACTCCAAACGGATATGCGATACCGTAAGCAATGGATGCCAAAGGAGAATTGGTACTGTCAATAGCAACCGCCAGACCCGGCGTACTGGTCAACGCACCGGCAATCAGACCGACAATACTCGGTGTATCAATATCAAATGCGTACTTCAACCCGACTGCGGTCAGGCAGGCAGAACAAATTATAAGCATAGTAATGAGAATAAGCGTCTTTCCTTTACTGCGGAAAGAATCGAAGAATCCGGGCCCTGCCTGAATACCGATGGTAAAAATGAAGAGCACCAAACCGAAGTTTCCTAATTCTTTAGGAATGATAACACCAAAATGCCCGAAAAGAAGGGCAATGAAAATAACTGCCGACACATCGAGAGATAATCCTCTGATTTTTATTCTTCCCAGCATAAACCCTAATGCGACAATCAGGAAAAGGGAAAAATAAGAGGAATGCAATAAGTCAGTAAACATAAAAATAAAGGTTAGTTAGTTTAAGGGCGCGAAGGTACGGATTTTATTTAATCCTCACAACATTCGTTGCTGCAAGTAGCTCTTTCGTCTTCAAACTCCAAAGTGGCATGATGAATGCCTGCCTCTTCGAGTGTTTCCTTTATATGATGTTTCACTTCCTCCAACTGTGTGATATTATCAATGACAACGTGGGCAGTCAGAGCGGTTTCCGTTGTGCTTAACGCCCAAATATGCAAGTGATGGCAATTCTCCACACCGGGTTGTTCCACGATAAGTTGCTGTATCTTTTGAGCGTCTATCCCCACTGGTACTCCATCCAAAGACAACCGGAGACTGTCATGAAGCAATCCCCAGGTAGAGACAATAATAATAACAGCAATGCCAAGTCCGATAATCGGGTCAATGATGCTCCATCCTGTATACGTAATAATAATACCGGAAGCAACTACACCGACAGATACCAGTGTATCTGCTGCCATGTGCAAGTAGGCTCCCTTCACATTCAGATCCTTATCTTTATCTTTCATGAAAAGCCATGCAGTAAGCGCATTGATGACCACTCCCACCCCAGCTGTCCATGCGATAGCAGAACCATCAACCGAAACCGGATGAAATAATTTGTCTATGCTCTCGGCAATAATAATGCCAACAGCAACCAACAGTATAACTGCATTTAATAAAGAAACAAGTATCGTGCTCTTCTTATATCCATACGTGTAACGACTATTAGGGTGAACTTTCTCCAACCGGAAGGCCAACATGGCAAGTACCAGACTGGCTACATCACCCAAATTATGTCCGGCATCGGAAAGTAACCCCAAAGAATTATAATAAAATCCTACTCCGAATTCTACTATGACAAAAGTTATATTCAGAGCGATGCCTATGATAAAAGCTTTATTGAGCGATGTCAACCGATGACTATGTTCGTGGTGATGATGAGGTTCCATATTATATATTGTTATTATATCTAATATACAAAAAACATCTTACCCGGAGATTAGTTCATCCTTTTCCACTTTTGGCAGTATTAACGACTGGTTAGTTTTTCCATAAACTTATTCCGGTCTACCACATAACGTATATGTGTTCCTTCACCAATTTTACCCTGTGAATCAGAGGCTACTACGGAAAATGTTAACTTTCGTCCCTCTACCTCAAGAAGTGTGGCTGTTACAAGAACCGTGTCTCCCAATGCAGTGGGTTTAAGATGTGTAGTCTGAATCATTGCTCCTACCGTTGTATTGCCTTCCGGCAGTTGATCTTCAACAGCAGACAAAGCTGCATTTTCCATGAATGCTACCATAGCGGGAGTAGCAAGAACAGGGAGATCACCCGATCCCATTGCCACTGCCAGATTTTCCGGTTTGACCACTACTTCCTTTATAAATTGCAATCCTTTTTCTAACATAATTTCTGATTCTATATTTTAGTTATGACTATTCTTCTTTTTAGCAGACTGGTAGAACAGAAATGCCAACAGAGCTAAAAAAGCCAAAAGTATCGTAATCATCTCTGTTGTATATGCCATTGGTTCTACCCATATTTCATGAAAGATATTCCAGCGTCCCAATACTTCTACAAAAGTCCAGAACACTACTACCGTAGCAATAGAAAAGCGCATGGCATATCCCCATTGAGTGATTTTCAACAGGCGTTTAAACATAAAAAATGAACCTGCCAGACAGCCGAAAGCAACTATAGCAGTAACAGGGCTATGCTCGCCGACAAAATTCTCATCATAACAGAAGAGTAGCACGAGATAGCTCGTCCACATGATGAGATTTAACTCCATAAAAGTAACAATCGAGGTATGACGTGTCATCGGCCGTACTACAATGGTGGTACTCTTACGGAAAAAGACTTTTTGAAGATAGGTAAAGAAGTCGCATCCGCTTTTTATACTGAAAATGTAAATCAGCATAAACATCATCCAAAAGCCGAAGGAGGAAGGCATGATTAAATATTCCGGTTTTGTCACGACTTCACCGGCAGCGTTCAGCAATGGTTGCACTTCATAACGATGTGCATAATATACGTAGATAAACTCTACCCATCCGGTCCAGAAGAGTAGTCCTCCGAATAATCCCCATAATGTCTGTCGTGTATCTCCTTTTGCAAACACTCCAATAATCACCATCACCAAACCTACTGCTCCCATCGTGAAAGCCGCATAGTGAAGAGCTGTGGATGAGAGCACATGCTCCATAAAAATCATTAATGCATGCCCCAACGGCATAGTAAACAATACAATCAGGAAAGAAGTAATCCCTGTCAATACACTTTTTCTACTGTAGCCGCCTTTCATTTTCTTCTCATTTTAATTTTTTAATCATCAATTTAGTAAAAGACTGCAAAAATAACGAGTTAATCCACTCCTCCCAATACCTACATATAATTAAAGCCTCTCATTTTTTCATTTCTTTTAGGTATTTCCCCCGTATATATATCCCCGTAACTTTGCAGCTGGAAATTTAATTAATCATTATCTATCAAAATTAAGTATGAAAATCTTAAACTTTTGGATGGTTGCCCTTATGGCACTATCTCTTTCTTCTACTTTCGTTTCTTGTAGCGACAACGACGACGATGAACCTAACTTTGCCAAAGAAATAGCAGGAGCTTATAAAGGTTATTCAGTCGGCGCATGCAATATGTTCTCTGATTATTTGTTGGGTGATGAATCCACAGCAACAATCACTGCCAACGAAGATGGTACCATCAATTTAGTATATAAATCCGGATCTGGAGATTTCACTCTGAATAATTTAAAACTTTCTTCTAATAAGTCTTTCAGCGGTTCCGGTGAAGTTGCCATGTCTATGGGCGGCAGCACAGGCGGTAGCTACGACTACACATTAGAAGGTAGTGTAGATGGTTCTAAAGTGTTAAGTTTGAAAGCCAATGTTGATATTCCTGTACCTATGGGAAAAATGGAGATTGATTTCATACAAGGAGAAACTCCTGTTGGTTATTATATAAAAGATACTTATAAATACCAAACTAATTTATCTCTTTCAGTCACTACTCCAGGAGGAAATACCACTGAATCTACTGAGGATTGCAAAGTTATCATCGAAAACCCAACAGGCAGTACAGTAGATGTTACCATTAGCGGCTTCAATAACACAAGCGGTTCTATGAATTATTTTGAAAAGTTCACTGTAAAGGGAGTAAATGTTACTAAAGCAAACGACGGTAGTTACTCACTCAATATCGGTAGCTTTGAAGCAGACACCCAAAAGACTACAGGAGAAATTCTGGCAATCACCGGTACGAGTTTAAGTGGTACAGTTAAGTCAGACGGAACAACTACTATTACTGTAGTTTTTAAACCAGGAAGTATGCCATGGGACATTACAGCAGATTTTACTGGAAGCAATACTAACAGCGCACAATAAACGATTAAATAAGCAATGAAAAGAAGCAGGAACGCTATTTTCAAATATACTATAGTACTGGGAGCGGCAATGTCGCTCTCTGCTTGTAATGGAATATTTGAAAATATTTATGATGCCCCCATCGAAACGGAGATGGAAATCAAGGAGAACAGCTTTTCACAAGTCAAGACTGTTGAATATACAGAATGGGCCTACATTAACCTTTCGGAACGTACAGTTACCACCGTTAAAATCGGAGAGGAATATGAGAGTCAAATTCCTGATAAGTGGGATTTCGCTATTCATCGTTATGATATAAAAACCAATGAGGGTGCTGCCTACAAAACAACTTACACAAGTATCGACGAGTTTAAAGCAACAGGTAAACTGCCTAAAGCGGAAGATTTTGTAAAAGATGAATGGACAACCGATAAAATAGCTATTGACATGTCAGGCATGATGGACGGAAACATTATCTACACAGAGTCTTACCGTAATGCTGTTCTTTCCAGCTGGCTGGACGTTAATACCGCAACGATGCCTCCGGTATACACCATGTCAAACCAAGTCTTTTTGATACGTTTGAAAGACAATACATACGCCGCGATCCGTTTTACCAACTACATGAATGCCAGAGGTATAAAAGGATATATTGACTTCGATTTCCAGTATCCGCTTGAGTTCGAGGACAACAACAATGAAACCAATCAACAAGAATGAAACCTACATTTATAATATCATTATTGCTTTTTTCATTTATAGCAACTTGCACCACATTAGCACAACACTCAACTTATCACATCAGCGGACGTGTAACTGATACAGAAGGGGAACCTCTCCCCGGTGCAACGATTTCCATCAAAGGTAAAGGAACCGGAGCCGTCACATCCGTCGACGGCACATATACATTACAACTCCCCGGAACCGGTACATACCTCATCACCGCCTCGTATGTAGGCTATCAGCCACAAGAAAAAAGACTGACTGTAGGGAAAGAGAAAAGACTAAGTTTCCGCTTATCGGAAGATCAGTTTGACCTGGGAACAGTGGTTGTCACAGGTACACGTACTCCCAAATTACTGAAAGATGCTCCTATCATCACTCGTGTAATCACAGCAGACGATATAAAGAAGGTAGATGCAACCAACGTAGGACAATTATTACAATCGGAACTGCCGGGCATTGAATTTTCCTATTCAATGGATCAGCAGGTTTCTATCAATATGCAGGGATTCGGAGGAAACTCTGTACTCTTCCTGGTAGATGGCGAACGTCTGGCAGGGGAAACTTTAAACAACGTCGACTACAACCGATTGAACCTCGATAACGTGGAACGGGTAGAAATTGTAAAAGGGGCTGCCTCTACTCTCTATGGTTCCAGTGCAGTAGGTGGCGTAATCAACATCATCACCCGTGATTCCGAGGACCCATGGAATTTAAATGTAAACAGCCGCTTCGGTGAACATAACGACCAACGATATGGCGGAACTTTCAGTTTCAAAGCCGGTAAATTCAACAGCCAGACGAATGTGCAACATACAATGTCCGATTCTTACGACGTACCGGAAGGAGATGTGACAACCATCTTCGGAAACCGCACATGGAATGTGAAAGAACGTCTTGTTTACAGACCGATTGAACAGTTGAAACTGACTGCACGCGGAGGTTATTATTTCCGCGAACGGGATAAGACCGGAGACAGCAAAGACCGTTATCGTGATTTCAGCGGAGGTCTGAAAGCCAACTATGATTTCAACATCATGAGTAATCTGGAAGTTGCCTATACATTCGACCAATATGATAAAAGTGATTATCTGACCTCATACAAATACGATGTCCGCGATTACAGCAATGTGCAACATAGCGTACGCGCACTCTACAATTACACCTTCAACGATAAAAACATTCTGACCGTAGGAGGAGATTATATGCGTGACTATCTATTGTCTTATCAATTTACCAACAATGGAAGTTATACCATGCACTCGGCAGATGCATTCGGACAGTTCGACTGGAACCCGACCGAACATTTCAACGTAATCAGCGGGGTACGTTTCGACTATTTCTCACAATCTAACGTACGTCATATATCTCCGCACATCGGACTGATGTACAAAATAGCCAACTGCTCCCTCCGTGGCTCATACTCACAGGGATTCCGCTCTCCTACCCTCAAAGAAATGTATATGAACTTCGACATGGCAAATGCCATGATGATTTATGGTAATCCCGACCTGAAATCGGAGACGAGCCACAACTTCTCGCTCTCGGCGGAATATACCAAGAACCGTTACAATTTTACCGTTTCAGGATATTACAACCTTGTCAATGACCGGATCGACCTGACTTCATTCCGCGACACTGACGGAAGGTGGGCACAGCTATATATCAATACAGAGAAAGTAGACATCGCCGGTGTGGATATCAACGCCTCCGCCAAATATCCTTGTGGTCTGGGAATACGTGTTTCTTACGGATACCTCCACGAGTTTATGCGCGACGGACAAATGAAATTCTCCAGTACCCGCCCACATTCAGCGACCGCACGTATCGAATACGGCAAATCATGGGATAATTATCAATTCAATCTTTCCCTGAACGGACGTGCGTTATCCAAAGTAGAAACCAATAAATATGTGGGCAATAATCCGGATGAAGGGACTACCGGAGTGATTTATCCGGGATATACGATGTGGAACCTAACGTTGACACAAGGGATCTGGAAAGGAGTCAGCCTGAATATGGCCGTCAACAACATATTTAATTATGTTCCGAGCTATTATGACGCAAACTCTCCTTATACCCGGGGAACCAACTTCTCCATCGGACTTGCATTAGACGTAGACAGGTTCTTCAGAAAATAGAAAAGATAAAACTACATACAAAGCTAAAAATAAGAGAAATGAAAAAGAAAAGTAAAATCATCTTAGGTGTATGCATCGTTGCTGCAGCTCTGATAGGGATGTCCGTATGGAATACCTGGTTCAGTCCTACAAAGATTGCTTTCATCAACTTCCAGACCATACAACAGGGAAGTATATCGAAAGCCAACGACAATTCATCCATCAAACTCAGTGAAGTATCGCTCGACAACCTCGACCGTCTGACCGGTTACGACATGGTATTCATCAACGGAATGGGTCTGCGTATCGTCGAGGAACAACGTCAACAGATACAACAGGCTGCCGACAAAGGTATTCCTGTATATACTTCCATGGCTACCAACCCGGCCAACAACATTTGTAATCTGGACAGCGTACAACAGAATCTGATACGAGGTTATCTGACCAACGGAGGAAAGACCAACTACCGGAATATGCTGAATTATATCCGTAAAGCTATTGACGGTAAAATCTCTTCCATACCGGAAGTGGAAGACCCGGCAGAAAGACCCAGCGACATGCTCTATCACGCCGGACTCACCAACCCGGATGATGAACTGGAGTTCCTCACCGTGGCAGATTATGAGAAATTCATGAAGGACAACCGTCTTTATAAAGAAGGAGCACGTAAAATCATGATTACCGGACAAATGGCTGATGCCACCGGACTTATTGAGGCTCTTGAAAAAGAAGGTTACAATGTTTATCCGGTTCAGTCAATGACGAAATTCATGTCATTTATTGACGAAGTGCAGCCCGACGCAATCATCAACATGGCACACGGACGCATGGGAGACAAAATGGTGGATTATCTGAAAGCTAAGAATATCCTCTTGTTTGCTCCGCTCACCATCAACAGCCTGGTAGACGAATGGGAGAAAGATCCGATGGGAATGGCAGGAGGATTTATGTCACAAAGTATCGTGACTCCGGAAATCGACGGTGCCATCCGTCCTTTCGCTCTCTTTGCACAATATGAGGATGAAGAAGGATTGCGCCATTCGTATGCAGTACCTGAACGCTTGAAGACTTTCGTATCCACAATCAATAATTATTTGAATCTGAATACTAAGCCGAACAGCGAGAAGAAGGTAGCTATCTACTATTATAAAGGTCCGGGGCAAAATGCATTGACCGCTGCCGGTATGGAGGTGGTTCCTTCCCTATACAATCTTCTGGTCCGCATGAAACAGGAAGGATACAACATATCCGGTCTGCCTGCAAATGCTGAAGAACTGGGTAAAATGATACAGGCTCAAGGCGCTGTGTTCAACTCTTACGCAGAGGGAGCCTTTAATGACTTTATGCAAAAAGGACATCCCGAACTTATCACCAAAGATCAATATGAAAGTTGGGTGAAAGAGTCACTCCGCCCTGAAAAATATCAGGAAGTGGTGGATGCTTTCGGCGAATTCCCCGGCAACTATATGGCGACTAACGACGGTAAATTGGGTATTGCCCGTCTGCAATTCGGGAATGTAGTCTTAATGCCACAAAATGCAGCCGGAAGTGGTGACAACTCCTTCCAAGTGATTCATGGCACTAATATGGCACCTCCTCATACCTATATTGCTTCCTATCTATGGATGCAACATGGTTTCAAGGCTGACGCACTGATCCATTTCGGTACACATGGAAGTCTTGAATTTACTCCCAGAAAACAAGTGGCATTGTGCAGCAACGACTGGCCGGATCGCCTGGTTGGAGCAGTTCCGCACTTCTATATCTACTCTATTGGTAATGTTGGTGAAGGAATGATGGCTAAACGCCGTTCGTATGCCACCATACAGTCGTACCTCACTCCTCCTTTCCTTGAAAGCAGTGTGCGTGGTATTTATCGGGAGCTGATGGAAAAAATCAAGATTTACAATAACTCTCACAAAGAGAATAAAGATCAGGAATCATTAGCTGTCAAAACGCTGACTGTGAAAATGGGAATTCACCGTGATTTAGGTTTGGACAGCATTGCCAACAAACCATATACGGAAGATGAAATCGCCCGTGTAGAAAACTTCGCAGAAGAACTGGCTACCGAGAAAATCACCGGACAACTCTACACAATGGGGGTTCCTTATGAAGCGGAACGGATTACTTCTTCCGTCTATGCAATGGCTACAGAACCTATCGCATACAGCCTGCTGGCTCTTGACAAGCAACGTGGTAAAGCGACAGATGCCGTTAGCAAGCACCGCAGCCTCTTTACACAACAGTACTTGACTCCTGCTCGCCATCTGGTAGAAAAGTTGCTCGCTAATCCTGCACTGGCCACAGATGAACTAATTTGTCGTACAGCCGGTATCACCGCACAGGAACTAGCCAAGGCTCGTCAAATAGAGGCAGACCGCAATGCTCCGAAAGGTATGATGGCAATGATGATGGCTGCATCGGCAAAGAGTGAACAATCCGACGAAAAGAAAGCAGGTAAAGGACATCCGGCATCTGTCTCCAAAGAGGGTTCTCCTCATGGTCAAATGCCCGAAAGCATGAAAGAGGCCATGAAGAAAATGGGCGCCAACATGGATCCTGAAAAAGCAATGGAAATGGCTAAGTCTATGGGAGCAAGTCCGGAAGCATTGAAGAAAATGGAAGCCGGAATGAAAGCTAATAAAGAAAAAGCTGCCGGATCTTCTGACAAACAGGGAAACAGTGGAAAGCAAGAAAAGCCTCAAGGTATGGCTGCCATGATGGCCGCTATGGGAAAAGCTCCGAAAGAATACAGTAAAGAAGAAATCGAACTGGCACTTGCCATCGCTGAAGTAGAGCGTACAATCAAGAATGTAGGCAACTACAAGAACGCACTTCTGACAAGTCCCGAAGAAGAGTTAAGCAGTCTGATGAATGCATTGAAAGGTGGATACACCGCTCCTACTCCCGGAGGTGATCCGATTGCTAATCCGAATGCTTTACCAACCGGACGTAATATGTATGCTATCAATGCCGAAGCAACTCCTACAGAATCCGCTTGGGAAAAAGGTATCGCTTTAGCCAAACAAACGATTGATACTTACAAGCAACGTCACAATGATTCAATCCCACGTAAAGTGAGTTATACTCTCTGGTCTTCCGAATTTATAGAAACCGGTGGGGCTACTATTGCTCAAGTACTGTATATGCTGGGAGTAGAACCTGTTCGTGACGCATTCGGTCGTGTCAGTGATCTAAAACTGATTCCTTCAGCCGAACTGGGACGTCCACGTATCGACGTAGTAGTTCAGACTTCCGGACAACTCCGTGATATCGCCGCTTCCCGCCTCTTCCTGATTAACCGTGCAGTAGAAATGGCTGCGGCAGCGAAAGACGACAAGTTTGAAAATCAGGTAGCTGCCAGTGTGGTAGAAGCTGAAAGAGTGTTGACCGAAAAAGGTGTCAGTCCGAAAGATGCCCGCGAAATGGCTTCTTTCCGAGTATTCGGAGGTGCTAATGGCATGTATGGTACAGGAATTCAAGGAATGGTGGAATCCGGCGACCGCTGGGAAAGTGAATCGGAAATTGCAGATACTTACCTCAACAATATGGGAGCCTTCTACGGTGACGAAAAACACTGGGAAGTCTTTCAGAAATTTGCCTTTGAAGCAGCATTGAACAGTACTGATGTTGTCGTTCAGCCCCGCCAAAGTAACACTTGGGGAGCATTGAGCCTCGACCACGTATATGAATTCATGGGAGGTATGAATCTTGCCGTACGCAATGTTACCGGTAAAGACCCGGACGCTTATCTTAGCGACTACCGGAACCGCAACAACATGAAAATGCAGGAACTTAAAGAAGCAGTCGGTGTAGAAAGCCGTACAACGATTCTGAATCCTACCTATATCAAAGAGAAAATGAAAGGCGGTGCTTCTGCAGCAAGCGAGGTTGCCCAGACTGTAACCAATACGTATGGCTGGAACGTGATGAAACCTGCCGCTATCGACAAGGAACTTTGGGATAATATATATGATGTATATGTCAAAGACGAATACAAACTGAATGTAAAAGACTTCTTTGAAAAACAGAATCCCGCAGCTTTACAGGAAGTGACTGCCGTTATGATGGAAACTGCCCGCAAAGGATATTGGAAAGCTTCTCCGGAACAACTCTCCAATATTGCCAAACTGCATACAGACCTTGTCAGACAATTCGGTCCTTCGGGCAGCGGATTTACCGGAGACAATGCCAAATTACAGCAGTTCATCGCCTCTCAAGTAGATGCGCAAACCGCAGCCAACTACAACAAGGAACTGAAACAAATGAAACAAGCCACCCTGGACGGAGAAGCGACCAAAGGAGGCATGGTATTGAAGAAACAATCGAGCGATGCCGTACAAGGGGCACAGGAAGAGCAAAATTCTTTGAATGGAGGCCTTATCACAGGTATTGTTCTGGTAGCATTTGTTGTCATGTTGCTAATACTTAAAAAGAAACGGAAAAAGTAATGTAATATGGAGTTAATCATTCACATATTAATGCTGTTTATCGTGATTAACTGCAGTTTCAAACTCAGTTTCTGGAAACTTTGGCAAACCGTAATATACAGCCTGATAGCCGGTCTTTTTGTAGCCGGCACCTGGCAGTATGCTATTCTCCAGTCAAAGACACAGATTGCTGATTATCTGCAGAACACGGAAGCATTGCAAAACATGGCTATTATCATAACGCTTGAGTCAGCACTCTGCTTCGGCTATTGCGTGGCTTTCCTGCGCGGACTTTATGGTAAGAAGAATTTATGGTGGGCGGAATTACTTCGCTGGTATCCCAGCTTGTTGCTCTTCCCCGTATTATTCTACTATCTCACAGAAGCTATCTTCCGGTTACCTGGCGTAGACTTTTCAGTGACAGCCTGGTCACTTGCAGGGATAGTGGTTATCGCCATCCCATTATTAAGCCGGCTGATGAAGTATCTTGTACCCGAAGACGATCTCCGGTTGGAAGTTCATTTCCTTGTCAGCTTATTCATCTGTATCCTCGGACTACTGACCACTGTCAATGGGAAAACGACCTATGCTGCCACCGAGGAGGCACTCAACTGGAAAGCGATTATCTTGTCCATCGGTCTGTTCGTTGTCCTGTTTCTCATTGGATTTGCCTGGAACAAGCTGAAATGGCCTTTATTACAACGTAAAGAATTAAAAAAAAGAAGTAAAATCAATCAATAAATATTATATGGAACTCATCTCTAAACTTTTATTCTGGGTAGCGAACAGTTTACTTATACCCGATATCATTATTTTGCTGTGCCTGTTCGTTCGTTCACTTATTTTGATCGGAGGCACCTACAACATGTACATGACCAAACGTAAAAATGACAAAGCACTGGACCAACTCATTAAAGATGCACGGATAGACGATCTGAAAGCAGCTTTACCCGACAAAGACAATTCACTATATATGGGTTATCTCCGCGATCTGCTCTACCATCCGGCCAGTGCAGATTACTCTGACTTCCTGATAACAAAATTCGAGAATGAAGCAGAGAAAGATGTGTCTCTTTCTAAAATGCTGGCTAAGATAGGTCCGGTTCTCGGATTGATAGGAACATTGATTTCCATGAGTCCGGCACTTGTGGGACTTTCTACAGGAGATATCTCCGGAATGGCATATAATATGCAGGTAGTATTTGCAACGACTGTTGTAGGTTTGGTTATTAGTGCTGTGGGACTGATATCCATGCAGTTCAAACAACGTTGGTATGCCAAAGATGTCAACAACCTCGATTATGTATCAAGAGTATTAAACGAAACAACCGGAGAGTCCAATAATGAAAAGAAATAGAAGAGTCAGCAAATTCCTCAAAGAAGAGGATACCGACCCGCTAAGTGTAGTAGTAAACTTGTTCGACGTAGCGATGGTATTTGCCGTGGCATTGATGGTAGCAATGGTGATGCACATGAATATGACGGAAGTTTTCGGACAGGAAGATTTCACCATCGTGAAGAATCCTGGTAAAGAAAATATGGAAATCATCTCCAAGGAAGGAAAGAAAATCAACACTTACAAGCCTTCCGGCCAGAAAGAGGAGGATTCAGGGAAAAGAGGAAGAAAAGTAGGGATAGCCTACGAACTGGATAACGGTGAGATTATTTATGTTCCGGAATAACCATTAAAAGTATATTTCCTACCAATAATCAATAGTATCGGGCAGGACAATCCTATTCAGGCATTGTCTGCCCTTTATTTCTTTCATTTTACATTGATAACTATCAGAACAAAACATGGTTTCTTCTTTATCAAAACCCGACAAAAGACACACACATTATCGCAGAAATCTACTAATCATCTGCCTGTTATTAGGTATCGTTCTCATTACTTTCTGCTTTTTGCTTTGCCAGCACGACAGTCAGGATATGGACTGCGATTGCTTAAGATGCCTGTTAAGTGCTCCTCCCCAGGAGGGAGAGTATCTCTACAACCGTTATCTGCTCCTCATCAGTGTTCTCTGCTTCTTGTTAATATTCCTGCCCATTTATATATTCGAACATCGACAACATATAAAAAGGAAATAAAAAACAAGCCACCGAAATGAGTCACTCATTCCGATGGCCTATCCCCTTTAAACACCTTTAAACAAAATGAAAATATGCCTCATATACTAACTAAACTAACTAACCCTCGAGGCATATTTTAAAAGAGACTGTCGCATCAACCTCTTTTTATTATAGATAGCTTTCGCTCTCTAATCTTATTTACGAGCTTCAGCAATATAGCCGAGAGCTTCTTCACATTTTGCAGTTACATAAGCCCAGTCTTCTGCTGCTACCTTATCTTTCGGGAACAGTTTAGAGCCCATACCTACGCAGAATACACCGGCTTTAATCCATGCAGTCAGGTTTTCTTTAGTAGGTTCTACTCCACCTGTTACCATCAGCTTAGACCATGGCATCGGAGCCATCAAACCTTTCACGAAGTTAGTTCCGTAAACATCACCCGGGAATACTTTGCAAAGATCGCAACCTACTTCCTGCGCAAAACCAACTTCTGACACAGAACCACATCCCGGAGTATAAGCTACCGAGCGACGGTTACATACCTTAGCAATTTCAGGGTTGAACAACGGACCTACCACGAAGTTAGCACCCAGTTGCAGGTACATAGCAGCAGTAGCCGGATCAACGATAGAACCGATACCGATTGCCATTTCAGGGCATTCTTTTGCTGCGAATTTAACGATTTCAGTAAATACTTCCTGTGCAAAGTCACCACGGTTTGTGAATTCGAAAGCACGAACACCACCGTCATAACAAGCCTTTACTACTTTCTTTGCAACTTCTGCATCTTTGTGATAGAATACAGGAACCATTCCTGTAGAGCCGATCTTATTCAATACGGCTATTTTATCGAATTTTGCCATCTTATTATTTACTATTTAAATGAATTGATTTTCTTTACTTTTCAACTCTCCAAATTATCTCTGTACGCGACCGCTTGCGTCACCACCAGCCAATGCTTCTACTTCTTCTACAGAAACAAGGTTGAAGTCACCATTGATAGTATGTTTCAATGCAGATGCAGCAACAGCGAATTCAAGAGCAGCACCCTGATTAGGTTTAGTCATCAAACCATGGATAATACCGCCGGAGAAAGAGTCACCACCACCTACACGGTCGATAATCGGATCGATATCATAACGCTTTGAAGTATAGAATTCTTCTCCGTTGTAGATCATCGCTTTCCAACCGTTGTGAGTAGCAGAGAAAGATTCGCGCAAAGTAGAAACTACATATTTGAATCCGAATTCTTTCATCATCTGCTGGAAGATACCTTTGTAACCTTCAGCATCTGTGTGACCAGCCTCAACGTCAGCATCCGGCTTGAAGCCCAAACAAAGTTCTGCATCTTCTTCGTTACCGATACATACGTCTACAAACTGCATCAACGGTTTCATGATAGACTGTGCTTTTTCTTTAGTCCACAGTTTCTTACGGAAGTTCAAGTCAACAGAAACAGTTACACCGTGACGTTTTGCAGCTTCACAAGCCAGACGAGTCAACTCGGCAGCCTTGTCAGAGATAGCCGGAGTGATACCAGACCAGTGGAACCAGTCAGCACCTTCCATGATTGCATCAAAATCGAAATCAGCAGCGTCAGCTTCAGCAATAGCAGAGTGAGCACGGTCATAAATAACCTTGCTAGGACGCATAGAAGCACCAGTTTCCAAGTAGTAGATACCTACACGGTCGCCACCACGAGCAATAAAGTCTGTCTTAACACCATATTTACGCAATGCGTTAACAGCAGACTGTCCAATTTCATGTTTCGGCAATTTAGTTACGAAATAGGCCTCATGTCCGTAGTTGGCACAGCTTACTGCAACGTTAGCTTCTCCACCACCATATACTACATCAAAAGAATCAGATTGAACAAAACGAGTATTACCCGGAGTTGATAATCTAAGCATGATTTCGCCTAATGTAACGACTTTCTTTCCCATAATCTTATGTTTCAATTTCTAAGTTATTAATATTATGAACTTTCAATTTATCATTTCAGCCCTATTTTAGGGGTTAACACACTGATAATACGACTATTAATCTATAAAAAGACTAACATCACATACCTTTCGTGTGCGGGCACAAAGATACAACAATTTTCGTAATTACAAAAATTGTTATATATTTGTATCGAAAATATTAAGATTATTATTGTGTGCGAGCACAAAAACCTATATAAATAAAGGTTATCGTATGAATAAATTGCCCGAAAGGATCAGGATCAAAGACATCGCCCGTCTGGCAGATGTATCAGTGGGAACAGTAGACCGCGTTATCCATGGACGTAGCGGAGTGTCGGAAGCCAGCAAGAAACGCGTAGAAGAAATTCTGAAACAGCTTGACTACCAGCCCAACATGTATGCCAGCGCTTTGGCTTCCAATAAGAAGTATACGTTTATCTGTCTGCTGCCGGAGCATCTGGAAGGCGAATACTGGACAGCGGTAGAAACCGGTATCCACGAAGCTATTGCCACCTATTCGGATTTCAATACTTCGGTGAAAATCAACTATTACGATCCGTACGATTATCATTCATTCGAGAATGCCAGCGAAGCCATTTTGGCTTTACAGCCGGACGGAGTGATGGTAGCTCCTACCGCTCCGCAGTATACGAAAGGTTTCACCGATCAGTTGCAGGCATTGGATATACCTTATATATATATAGACTCCAATATCAAAGACGTTCCTCCCCTCGCCTTCTTCGGTCAGAACTCACGCCAAAGCGGATATTTCGCTGCCAGAATGATGATGTTACTGGCACGGGATGAAAAGGAAATCGTTATTTTCCGCAAGATACATGAAGGAATTGTGGGTTCTAACCAGCAAGAGAACAGAGAAATCGGTTTCAGGCAGTACATGAAAGAACATCATCCGTCTTGTACTATACTGGAACTCGACTTGCATGCCGAACGCAACGACGAAGACAATGAGATGCTGGATGAATTCTTCCGTACCTATCCAACAGTGAAGAACGGAATCACATTCAACTCTAAAGCATATATCGTTGGCGAATACCTGCAAAGTCGCGGAAAGAAAGATTTCAATCTGATAGGTTATGACCTTCTGGAACGGAATGTCACTTGCCTGAAAGAAGGAAGTATCTCTTTCCTCATTGCCCAGCAACCGGAACTGCAAGGCGCCAATGGCATCAAAGCTCTTTGCGATCACCTTATCTTCAAGAAAGAAGTGACCTGCATCAACTATATGCCCATCGACTTGTTAACAGTAGAAACAATAGACTATTACCATAGCAAATAACAACAAAGTACAACTTTACAAGTACATTACATGGAAACAAAGTATTTAAGAATTAATCCTGCCGACAACGTTGCCGTTGCCATTGTTAACCTCCCGGCAGGAGAGCATCTTTCTGTAGATGGCATTGAAATCACATTGAACGAAGACATTCCTGCCGGACATAAATTCGCATTGAAGAATTTTGCTGAAGGCGAAAATGTAATCAAGTACGGTTATCCTATCGGACATGCACGGATGGCAAAGAAACAGGGTGACTGGATGAACGAAACGAACATCAAAACCAACCTCGCCGGATTGTTGGATTACACTTACAATCCGATTCAGGTTTCTTTGGATATTCCTCATAAAGATCTTACATTCAAAGGTTATCGTCGCAAAAACGGTGATGTAGGGGTAAGAAACGAAATATGGATTATCCCGACGGTGGGTTGCGTAAACGGTATCATCGGTCAACTGGCTGAAGGACTGCGTCGCGAAACCGAAGGTAAGGGAGTGGATGCCATTGTCGCTTTCCCACACAACTACGGTTGCTCACAACTTGGTGACGACCACGAAAATACGAAAAAGATTCTTCGTGACATGGTGCTTCACCCCAATGCAGGCGCTGTATTGGTAGTAGGCTTGGGATGCGAAAATAACCAGCCGGACGTATTCCGTGAGTTCCTGGGCGAGTTTGATGAAGATCGCGTGAAGTTCATGGTTACTCAAAAGGTAGGTGACGAATATGAAGAAGGAATGGAAATCCTGCGTGATTTGTATGCAAAAGCTTCTAAAGATGAACGTACCGATGTTCCTTTGTCCGAACTGCGTGTGGGATTGAAATGCGGTGGTTCCGATGGTTTCTCCGGCATTACGGCAAACCCGCTATTGGGTATGTTCTCGGATTTCCTGATTGCACAGGGAGGCACAAGCGTATTGACAGAAGTTCCGGAAATGTTCGGCGCAGAGACTATCTTGATGAACCGTTGCAAAAACGAGGAACTGTTTGAACAGACCGTCCATCTGATTAATGACTTCAAAGAATATTTCCTGTCACACGGAGAGCCTGTAGGCGAAAATCCTTCTCCGGGAAACAAAGCCGGCGGTATCTCTACTCTGGAAGAAAAAGCATTGGGATGCACCCAAAAGTGCGGAAAAAGCTATGTATCCGGCGTAATGCCTTACGGCGAACGTTTACAGAAAAAAGGACTTAATCTGCTTTCTGCTCCGGGCAATGACCTGGTTGCAGCCACCACCCTTGCAGCGAGTGGATGTCACATGGTGCTTTTCACCACCGGACGCGGTACTCCTTTCGGTACTTTTGTTCCAACCATGAAGATTTCCACCAATTCGACACTGGCTAAAAACAAACCGGGATGGATTGACTTCAACGCTGGTGTGATTGTAGAAAACGAACCGATGGAAAAGACTTGCGAACGCTTCATTGATTATATTATTAAAGTGGCAAGCGGTGAATTCGTAAACAACGAAAAGAAAGGTTATCGCGAAATTGCTATCTTTAAAACAGGGGTAACCTTGTAAACAGCTCTTTATCTGATAAAACAAATATATCGAAGATAAAAAGAAACATTGTTAGAACTATAGAGTTGCTATCCTCCACTCAATGATAAGTTGAACGGGATAGCAACTCTTTTTTGTATTACACCATATCGTCACCTGTTCTCTTAAAGGTAACACGGATTGTTTTATGAAAGGGTATAAAACGGGAAACCACAGCTATGACAACGGATATAACTAACAAATAACCCAGTATTTCTTTCAACGCAAGCAGCAGGCTTTGCTGTTGCAGGGTATTATATAAAGAGTTTGTTGCCAGCTGCACAGCTTCATTATACGGATGTCCTTGTGTAATTGCATTGTTCAGGGACTGGTTATAGCGTGTTGCCGACAACGGATCGGCAGTGGTGATAGTCTCCGATAGAGAATACATATATTTCTGCTGTAAGCGGTACAACACATTACTATAGAAAGAGGTTGCCAGGATAGGCGCCAATACGGAACGGAAAATAATCAGAAAGAAAGCGTTCGACAATAAGTATTTCGGATTCAAGTCTTCCACGGCAAACAGAGCGAAAGCTATAATCAAAGTCAACATACCCAACCCACGAAAGAATATAGGCAGGTAGAGCATTTCATACGTGCTATCCGGAGAGATGCCAAAATACAGGATCGCAAAGAAAATCACAAAACAACTCATCCCTCCCGCTATCAGAAAACGGAACCGCCAACGTTGCCATCGGAACCACCAGAAACAGATAAAAGCACCGACTACATATCCCGGAAGCAAATAAATATAAAGGGAATAGGTATGCGTAGTATCTACTTTCAGAATGACAGTCAGATAGTTAGTCAGCAACGTGGTCGATGTACTGAAAAACATCACAAGCATCATATAGAAATAGCCTATAATCGCTTTGGGCTGGAATAAAGGAGCCAGACTTACATAAGGATTTTCCGAACGGCTCTGATACCAGATGAACAACGCAATCAACATAGGCGCTATGATGATATAGGCACATATCTTACCGGAAGCCATCCAATCGAGCACTTTCCCATAATTGATAACGTACATCAGCATCAGTAACCCTGCTGAAATAACAAACATCTCACGAATGTGCAGATCAGACCATGCGACAACTTTAATGGGACGGTTATGACGGAAACAGATGATAACAAACAATATGGAAATCAAAATCAGTACCATCATAAAGTAATACATATACTTCCAGTTATAATGATACGCCAGTAAAGCCGTTACCAGCATCGAAGCCTGTCCTCCACCGTAAACCAACGGATAAAAATAAGAATAGAACTCGCTACGTACATTCTTCGGACTGAAAATCTTTTGGGCATAACGAATAAACCACAACATAAGAAATCCTTTCAGAAAACCGACAGCAAAACTGCAAACAATCAGAATATCTGCGTTTTGCGTACGTGCGCAAACCCAACTCAAGAAGAATTGCAGTACCAAATCAATCAATAACAGAGACTTCACAGAAAAGGCTGCCAGCACTTTAGGAATAATCGGATAAGCGATAGCCATGCCCGCCGAAGCGGCATAATACCCCATCGTTATATCCTCCGAATTAGTGCCCAGCGTGTTTGATACTTCCAGCATACTGCCTGTATACGAGCCATTGAGCATAGTGACCGGGAGAATCACGACGAAAATACTGATAAGTCCAAGCCAATCGGGCACCCATTGACGAACAGGTGCCTCCAATTCTTTCATGGTAATCATTTGCGTAGAGCTTCTGTTTCCACCATCATCCCGGCTCTCAACTGCGCCATTTCTTCCGGAGAAACATCTTCCAAGTCAATCCGCACAGGTATTCGCTGTTGTACCTTTACAAAGTTACCGGCAGAGTTATCCGTAGGAACCAGGGAATATTTAGACCCGGTTGCTTCGGAAATCGCGGTGACCTCTCCGTGAAAAGTCTTTCCGGGCACTGCATCTACTTTTACACGTACTTGCTGACCAATATAGATATTAGCAATCTGCGTTTCTTTATAATTAGCGGTAATCCATTTATCCTTGTTACGCACCAGATAAGAAATTGTCTGCCCGGCCGGCACATACTGACCGGGTTCAAGCGTGCGCCTGCCCATATATCCATCATAAGGAGCAGTGAGAACCGTATAAGAGAGATTCAACTTCGCCAAATCCAAATCTGCTTCTTTCCGCAAAATAGCAGCCTCCGCACCGGTTGTCTTCTTGCTTGTTTCCGCATATTGTGATAATGCCGCCTGTTTCTGCGCAACTAATGCCTGATAACGTGCCTTTGCCGCTTCATAAGCAGCTTTTGTCTGTTCATACTGCTGTTCCGGGACTGATTCTTCTTTCAACAGACGTTCAAAACGATGATAATCCTGTTCCAATTGCCAGAGTTTTGCTTTCGCTTCGGCAATGTTGGCATCCTGTACAGCAATATTCGTATGGGAAGTTTCAATTCCCGAATGAAGTACATCCTGCGAACCATGCGCATCCAATAATGCAGCTTCCGCTTCTTTCACCTTAATCTGATATTCACGATTGTCAAGCACCAGCAGCGTATCTCCCTGACGGACATATTGATGCTCCTTAAAACGCACCTCCTTTATATAACCCGAAGCCCGGACATTCAAAGGAGCCACATATTGATCTACAAAAGCATCATTCGTCACTTCGTAATTAACGTAACGCCAAAAGTAAGTAGCCGTCCACCAAAGCCCGGAACCTGCCAAACAGATACATACCAAATTTAAAACGATATTACGAACTCTTACTTTTTTCAGCTTCTGCTGTTTTTCTTTCAATTCATTTGCCATAACAATTCATCCATAAAATCATAAATCTAAAATCATAAATCTCCACAAGCCTTCTGAAGTTGATAATAAGTATAAATCACACGAGTACGCGCATTGACCAACTGCAATTCTACATTCAAACGGACGGAATTTGCATCAAGCAAATCAGTCAGGATAGCCAACTGATTCAGGTAACGATTCTGCATGATACGATAATTCTCTTCCGCTTGTCGGACTGACAGCTTTAGAGCTTCCACCCTTTGCAACGCTTCCCGGTGGCGTAAAAAAGCCGAACGGACATCGACGCGGATTCCCTGCATCTTCTGCTCTTCCTCATTTTTCCGCAAGGATACCATCAGTTTGCTCTCTTTTATTTTATGGTTATTCTTGTACAGTGACGATAAAGGATAGGAAACCGACACACCTACATTCCAGTTATTATTATACATATCTGCCAACGTACGTGAGATGGGGCGTGCCAAAGTATTCGACGCATAAAGCGACACACTGGGAAGAGAAAAGGACTTGGCAGAACGGATTTCATTCCTCGCCAATTCTGTTTGTGCACGAAGCAGCTTCATCGCCGGATCATTCGCATAAGCCTGAACAATATAATCATCATACGGCTGCAAGGCAACTGCCTGATAAAGAACAGTGGTATCGGGTTTTAATAATAAATTCTCATCCTGTCCCAATAAGATATCGAGTTGCTGCGATACAAGCGCAATGCTGTTTTCCGTTTCCTGTAGAAACAGGCGATCATTAGTCAACTGCATTTCGCTCCGCAACACATCATTGTTCGTTATCAAACCCTCCTTTTTCATCCGCCGTATATCGTGTAGCCGGAGTTCCGACTCCTCAATATTCCGCACCAGTACTTCATGCTGCTTAAACAGACTAAACAGATTCATATACTGGTTCAATAACCTTAGCTTTATTTCCGCCTGATCGGTCAATGTCTGTAATTCGGCAACTTGTTTTTCTATATCCGCCTTATGAATAGCACTTCGGATTTTACCACCCTGATAGAGAGGCTGCGCAAAATCAATCGCATAGTTTTGTGACCAGTCCGGTGCTTCCGGATAGACAGGATCGGATAATCCCCGTTCCCAAACGATGGGTTGTCCTACAAATCCCCCTTTCAGTCCAATCTGCAGTTCCGGCAACTGCGCAGAACGTGCGGTTCGCATCCGCTCCTGTGCCATGGATTCTTTCATTGCATCTGCCTGAAGTTGCAGACTATATTGCACTCCCCGTTCAAAAAGCTGATCGACAGTAAGGAACAAAGAATCTGTTTGTGCGTTGATGGAGGAAGTGACCCAAAGCAGGCAGGACAAAGCTGCCCCATATTTTTTATACATTTTCAAGTACATCGTATACACCTTTTAATTCAGATAACATCGTTTCAATGCTTTCTATACCAATAATCTTTTCTGCGTATACATAAACCTGATCGAGAATCGGACGAATCTGGTCTTTAAACTCCTCCCCTTCGGGAGTCAGGAATACCAGTTTATTACGACGGTCGGCGGGATCTTCTTTACGGTACACATATCCTTTCTTCTCCAGATTATTCATCAAATTGGTCAGACAGGCTTTATCTTTTGCAATGCGTTCTGCCAATATCTGCTGACTGATTCCCTGCTCGTGCCATAAACTACTCAATACCTGAAGCATCTCAAACGTAATACCCGCATTATTTTTTCTCAATGTCCGTTGCATAGATCGGCGGAAAGCCATACGGGTACGAACAATCTGCAACATGAGTTCTCTAAACTCTGCTCCTTCTCTCATTTTCTATAACCTTTTACCTGTTTCGTTTCGGTGGCAAAGTTATATATTTTCACCGAATTAGTCAAACATTTGACTAATTTCATTTTCACACCATGTAGACATAATTCCTGTCCATTCGTTTATTCATTCATTAAATCACTATATATTAATGCATTAACATAGTACTCCAATCTTTATTATCAAAATATTCAAGCAAAAAGTTTGTTCATCTGAAATCTTTTATTTTACTTTGCACTACAAAGTACTTTTTATATGAATAAAGATAAAGCATTAGAATCGGTAAATGAGATAAAAGAGTTGATGGAAAAGTCCTCAAAGTTTATCTCTCTAAGTGGTCTCGCTGCAACCATGGCGGGCATTTACGCATTAGTTGGCGCATATATCGCCACACAAGTTATTACACCGGGCACTCATTTAATTGTTGCCCTTGAATTGATGGCTATAATAGCCTCGCTCGTATTGGTAGCTGCTGCGGTCACTGCTTGCATCCTGTCCTATTACAAATCCAAGAAGACAGGGCAAAAATTTTTCAGTCGCCTCACTTACCGGGCATTGTGGAATTTCTCTCTTCCGATGCTGACCGGAGGTGTTTTATGTATTTCCATCCTTATGCACGAGTATTATGACATTCTGGCTTCTGTCATGCTTCTATTCTACGGGCTGGCACTAGTCAACGTTTCCAAATTTACTTATTCCAGCATCGTATGGTTAGGCTATGCCTTCATCTGTTTGGGCGTCGTAGACTGTTTTTGGGAAGGTCATTCATTATTGTTTTGGACCATCGGTTTCGGCGGTTTCCATATCCTCTATGGTATATTGTTCTATTTACACTACGAAAGAAAAAGATCATAAATGATAGAAGCATTCCAATATATTAATAAAGCATTCGAAAGCAAGGTCCGACTAGGCATCATGGCTATTCTGATGGTAAATGAGGAAGCTGATTTCAATTTTCTGAAAGAACAGCTCTCTCTGACCGACGGTAATCTTGCCAGCCATACTCGTGCCCTGGAAGAACTGGGATATATCGTATGCAACAAAAGTTTTATCGGACGAAAGCCACGGACTGTTTTTCAGGCAACCGCGCAAGGCAGAGAAGCTTTCAAATCGCATATTGAAGCCTTAGAGAAATTTCTAAAATCAAAATAAATAATTCATCAAAACACTACTGGCTTATGGACGCTTTCAATGAAAATTCAAATGAGCAACAGGCACAGCAACCTATGGGATGCCTCCACCGTTTCTCCAAAACAATCAAGGTTGTCATCATCGGATTATTAATCCTTCTCTTGATGATACCCATGTTCATGATTGAGAATCTTATTTCCGAACGGGGACGAACCCAGGAAGAAGCTATCGACGAGGTAAGTGAAAAATGGAGTCTTGCACAGACCATCACTGGCCCTTACCTGAATCTCCAGTATCCGGTTGTCACTGAAAACAACGGTGAGAAGAAGGTTTCCATCAAAGACCTGATACTTTTTCCTGACGAGCTTATGGTCAACGGACAACTGAAGACTGAAATCCTGAAAAGAAGTATCTACGAGGTCAACGTATATCAATCGGAACTGACATTGAAAGGGTCATTCAGTTCGGAAGAATTGAAAAAAAGCAGAATAGATATGGAACAGCTGCAGTTTGACAGGGCGGCTATTTGCTTGAACCTAACCGATATGCGGGGTATCAGCGAACAAATCAGCATCACCTTGGGAGATTCTGTTTATATATTCGAACCGGGTATGGACAACAGAGGAATAGCTAACACCGGAGTTCATGCGATCGCTAATTTGTCGGAGTTGAAGCAGAACAAAAAACTGCCATACGAAATAAAAATCAAACTGAAAGGTTCACAGTCACTCAACTTTATTCCATTGGGTAAAACAACCCGTGTAGATCTGAAAGCTAACTGGAATACACCTAGCTTTACCGGGAACTATCTGCCTAACAACCGGAATATTACGGAGAAGGAATTTTCTGCGCAATGGCAAGTTTTAAACTTGAACCGGAATTACTCGCAAGTGATGGTTGACTACAACACCTCGAACATCAAAGATATTGAAAATTCCAGCTTCGGTGTGAACTTCAAAATTCCGGTGGAACAGTACCAGCAGTCTATGCGTTCCGCAAAGTATGCCATTCTGATTATCCTACTGACTTTCGGAGTTATCTTCTTCACTGAAATCATGAATAAGACCCGTATTCATGCCTTGCAGTATTTATTGGTAGGACTGGCACTCTGCCTATTCTACAGCCTGCTCCTCTCCTTCTCTGAACACATCGGTTTCAACCCTGCCTATTTGTTATCTTCTGCACTGACTATTATACTGGTAGGCGGATACATGTTCGGAATCACCAAGAAAAAGAAACCGTCATTAATCATGTCCGGACTATTAGGTATACTTTATCTTTATATATTTGTTCTTATTCAGCTAGAAACTTTTGCGTTACTGGCAGGCAGCTTGGGATTATTTATTATCCTTGCAATGGTAATGTATTTTTCAAAGAAGATAGATTGGTTTAATGAATAAATCATTGGGGGAAATTCACATCCTGATCCAAAAGGAGAATCAGACGATGATGATCGCTTCCTTTCTATCCATATTACTACAAGGGGAAACGAAAGCTAAGATTAATTACGGTGCCTGATAATAACCATAATGGAACTGAAATACTTAACAAATGGCTTTTTTCTTGTATTTTTTAATAAGCAATTCACCCTTCACCTTGCTCCGATACTTTTTATTCATCGGAGATACAGGGTGAAGGGCTAACTCTTCACCTACCCTTCCACCAGGATCAATATTTCATTAGCTATAAGCATAATTCTTTTTGCTATAATGATATTTGATTTTGCTATAAGCTAATGAAAAGATGCTAATAGATTATTTTTTTCTTCTCAATGTTTATTTCAAATCATTACAGTGATTATTTCAATTTCATCATCTTTTTATAATGCTCTGAATAACCCATTTCTAGAAAAACCATTTTTAGCCCATCCATAAATATATTGTAATCAAAATCTTTAAAGTCATTAATATTTTGACCAAGAGAATGAGACTCTCTATTAATATAACGTTGGAAAGCTTGATATTTGGGTTGCTTGAATTTATCTTGAATAAAGACATTATTCAAATCCCTCTTTTCTACAAAATTGAAGAAATATTCTATAATATTCCTCATGCAATTGGCAATCAAGGCAGGATGCGTATCAGGATCTTTGATAGTCATCCAATATGTATGATAATCACTTTGAATATGTTCATAATGCATAGTCTCAATTTTACTACCTGCCACAGATTTAGAAACCCTGAATAAAGATTGGTACGCATGACGTTGTGGTTCACGCATATCCGTCATCTCATAGAAAAAATAAAGACTATGAGTTAGAATAAAAACCTGTTCAAACTTACGCTTCATTAAGAAGCCAGTTTCCTGCGTGCTATCTTTAATAAGTTCAGGATAAAAAACGTTTTTCAACAATCTACCGATGTTGAACACATACATGGTGGACAAGCTTGAAACAGGATCATCAATAACAATAATACGCTTCTTCTGCGTCTTACTCCTATCCAGTATTCCCTGACATGTTTCCACAAAATACAAAACACTGATAATAGTTCTTTCCCCTTCACTTAACGTCTTGAATACAGAACTTCCATCTTCTCCTCTCACAATACGATACAAGCCCTCTTCTCTGCATTTTGTGATTTTAAAGTCTATTATTCCCATGTCAACCAACATAGTATTTATATGGTTAATGGACTCCTCTATATTTACAATGCTTTGCTGTTCTGCTTCTATAATCGCCTTTTGTTCATCTATCAGACTTTGAACATGTTGTTTTGCAGTTTCGCATGCTCGTATTTTATTTTCAGTAGAAGCCTTTTGATTATTATAGTCAGTAACAGATTGATCATAATCATAACGCAGTCTATTCCAGAATTTTTTCTTTATAATAGCAAGTTCACCATCAATACCTACCACTTTTTTATTGAATTCTACAATAATAGCATTAGCTTGCTGTATAATACTATTAACAACACCTAATTTGGTTGAAGTATTTTCTAATTCAACTATTTGACTTGGGGTTTGATACTTCTTACGTATTTCAATCAGATTAGAGTTTACCGCTTCTTTATATGCTCTAAAGGCCAATGCAAAGGTCTGCTCTAACTCATGGATAATTGGAATATTAGTAAAAGCATCAATATCTGGAATTAAATCAATAGAGTCTTTGTATGCCTTTCCCTTACTCTCTATATCTGCTACTGCTTTTTCATAATCTTCATTAAAATATGACCTTAGTTCCGCTATTATATCATCGTCAAGATATGGCCTCTGACAAAATGGACAAATATCTTTTGTATCAAAACTTAAGCCAACCTTTACCCAATCCGAATTATGAAGACTATCTATCAATTTAGCAACACGACTATTAGCATTTCCAGTTATAACCTCTTTAAATAAAGAATCTATTTCAATGCCTCCTGCAGAAAATGTGATTTCCTGAATAAGTGGGATTTGAGTCCCTTTAGCTTCATTCAGTCGTTGTATTTCTTCTTTCAATTGATCAATAGAATCAACAAGCTTATTAGATGGTTTTTCCAACCCAACGATATGATTCAGCAATAATTCTTTACTGCTTTTCAAACCTGTAAAACAATACTCCAGAACTCTATCGCCACCAGTGTATTGTGTTTTAATTTGCCAGAAACGATTAGCAAATATTGATTTTGTTGAAGTCCAAGCTTCTAATTCTTTTTCTTGTAGTAATTCTTGTTTTTGAAAATCTCTGTTTGCAACTTGCAATGCAGCATTAGCAGCATCAATTCTTTTTCTAGCTCCTGCATTCTCCTTTGATAAAGAGAAAATACCTTTTTGAGTATCGGAACTATAGAACACATCATTCACGTAGTTCTCATTATAAACGAGAATTTCTTCTGCATCTTCATCTAACAATGGCGAAATAGAACATTCTGCGTATTCATTATCAGTTCTCTTTCTAAGGAATTCTGACAATGTACTTTTTCCGGAGCCATTAAGTCCATAGATCAAGTTTATATTCTTGTCAGTTTCAAAAATAGCCATATTCTTATAACTGGCGGGACCTTTTATCGAAATTTTATTAATCATACCTTTGAAATTTTGTCGTTATCAGTACTACATCCATTAATTACCTTCATAAATTCATAACCATCCATCATGTCAAGTTCTTTATCAACTATTCTCATTCCACCAATACCTATTGCAATCCTCAATGCGTCATTTGGGTGTTTCATTACACATTCAATAACTAATCTGCCCCAAGAACCATCACAATCAGCAGCTGTCTTTTCTAAAAAAACATTTTACTCCTATAGACAACTCGACAAGAGCCTCTTTCGATAATGAAGTCGAAACAACTATATAAGCCGAAATTGCAGCATATATACTCATATCTCAAACTATTTACTTTTAAAAGTAAGCTTATATACTTACTTCTACCAATAGTAAGTTCAAAAATACGAATAGTATTTCGTCCACACAAATTTCACATAAAGAAACTTACTATTTTAATATAACTCCCCATTGTCAAAACAAAACTGAAGTACAAGAAATCCGAATAAAAGGCGGGTGAAATACAAACCCTTCACCCGCTATCACCGATGAATAAGAGTTTTTAAAGAAAAAGTGAAGCCTTGGAAAATAAATCAAACTTCTTATGTATAATGCACTTTAAAGCTATGCTTTAGCATCCTTAAAGCATAGCTTTGGCAGTCATAAAGCATAGCTTTTTAAGCTCATAAAGATTAGATAATATAACCGAATATTTATCCCTCCATCCAAACGATTGGATACCCCAACTCTCTTTTGATTGCTTCCATTTCTGCACTGTGCCACATTTCATGTTTAAAGCTCCACGACAATGCTTCATATTTAGTTTCTGCAACAGGATGTTTAAACGGGAGAGGCTGCAAGCACTCTGCCAAAACATCATCATTCAGAGTTTCCAGATTCTCGATACAGATTTGATGAATTATTTCCGTTTGTTCTCTCAATTCAGCAACTGGAATCAAGCCCTCTTCTATGGAACGATGCAATGTTCCCATACCATTGAATATTCTATTATATTTTTGGATAGGCACTAACCGCCCCACCTTTTCGTTCACCCCGGTAACAGCTGTCAGTGTATGAAAATTCTGTGAAACAAGCAAATGTCCCACTTGCCAAATAAAGTTAGAATCTGTTCCTTCAGGAATAACATACCACAAATCTTCCGGCAATTCAGACATCAAACGATTCACAAATGTGCGAGCTTCTATAATCTGCTCCTTTAAAAAGTCAATTTTACTCATAACTATATGTTTTTTAATTATACATATAGTTAGTGGAAAAGCAAATGAGCTTTGTGACAACTTACTGCAAGAATTTCTCCCAATAATTTTTCCTCGGCAGTTCTTTTTCAAACTTCCTGTATAAATCGGCAAGCCTCATCATTCGTTGCACCATTGTATATTCTTTATCCATATCAATAGAATATACCGGTTTGCAAATGCGACATTTACAAGCACCATCGGGATTATATAACGGGCAAGTATCATTCATAAAAGCTGTGATTTTCTGAATGGAACGATTATAGATTTGCCGCACATTACTTTCTTTCAGTTCCATGATTTCGCTAATCTGTCGATAAGGTAACCCAACATTTTCTCTAAAGATAAAAATCAGACGAGCATCATTATTCAGACAATGATTTAAAGCCGTGATACACCAGTCACACCTTTCTTTTATCCATTCCCGCTTCTCTTCTTCCCCACCGGAATATTCGATTTCCGGTAACGAACGGAAATATTCGATTTCTGACATTTTCACCTGTTTTTCACATGCTGCATATCTGCCAATAGTGCGACGAGCGATAGTATATATCCATGTAGAAATCTCCGAATCACCTTTAAAGCTACTGATACTTTTGCAAAGTTCATACCACACTTCCTGTGCTGCTTCGCAGGCGATTTCTTTATTCTGAATCATCCGGTGAGCAATCATGGAAATCATATTTCCATATTCTTTCACCAAATGATTGATATCTATTTCCATCATCACACACTAAAATGTTTTCTTCAAATATATCATATCCACCAACTGCACACCATCCTCATACATCGGATGATCGTAGTTGTCAGTAAAGAAATTCTTTATCCGGTGAGAAATCGCAAAACCACAGTGTTCATAGAAAGATCTGGAAGAAGGTACATCTCCTGTGCCCACCAACATTTCAGAGCACTTCCCCTGATAATATTCAAATAAAAACTCGATTAAACGTTTTCCATATCCCTGGCGTTGGAAGAAAAGAACAGTAGCAATATTCTTGATTTCATAAACACTTTCCCCCTCACGTGTCACCACACAAAGAGCTTTCAGCCCGTCATCATAAAGAACAAACATGTCACCACGTTCCAAATATCGGTCAATCATATCCTCTTGTTCATCAGCCAAGAGCAACAGTTCAAGAAATTCTTTCTTATCTGAAATAACTTTTTTTATCTCCATATTATCCAGTTTGCCATAAAGATATAAAAAACTAAAATACCAAACTCTACTTTAACGAAACTTATCCTGATATTTGGAATAAATAGATTATCTTTGTCTATGGAAATGGTAATACACTAATAATTATAATTATGAAAGAAGAAAAAAAATATCAGAAGGAAAAGAAGTCAAAGCCAAAGCGCAGAAATCGAAAAAAAAGAAAGTGAGCAAAATGTGGGAAGCTGCAATGAAACTTAAAGGAAGTCTTATAGTGAATGACCCTAAATTTTTGCTATAAGATGCGATATCTCATAGACACAAATATATTTGTCTATTTAAAGATGTTGCCGCAATTATACAAGAACCCGATACACTGTTGTATATGAGCGTAGAATCTGTCCGTGAATTAATCGTAGGGTATCGGAATAAAGGTTTGTGCTCCAAACGCTGGAAGTCAGTAGAAGCAATGGTTACTTCAATTGAGAAGGAGTTTTACATCAAAATACTTCCTTTGAAAAAAGAGCACATGCAGACTTATGCACGATTAGAAATTAATGAAGCACAAGGACATAAAGACCCTTCCGACCACGTTATTATCGCCCATGCCATCACCGAACATCTTCCACTCATTTCAAGTGATACCCGATTTGAATTTTATCGCGCTCAAGGACTTGATTTGATATTTAATAAAAAATGATGAACGCTATGCATGTATTTGCCGGTGTTCTAAAATAGTATCCATATTCTCCAAAGCCCATCCCACCAGTCCTTCAATATGAGGAATCAAAGTGCCACCCGTATCTGTCAGACAATACTCCACACGGGGAGGTACTTCAGCATATACTTTCCGTTCAACCAATCCATCTGATTCCAGAGTACGCAATGTTACAGTCAACATTCTTTGTGAAACATCTTCTATCGTTTTATGAATATCACTAAAACGCATGGTGCCGTTTGCGTTCAGCGTAATAAGCACCAGCATCGACCACTTGTCTCCCAAGCGGCTAAGCACATCTCTTATCGGACAATTTCCTATCGGATGAAAGTTTTTCATTCTTTAACGTTTTGTATTTTATTGAGTTCCAACAATAGTTACCTCTATGTAACCTCCTTATTTTCAAGTACGTTATTGCATTTCTCAAACTAGAAAGATACATTTGCATCACAAAAGTAATAAACTTACTAATAATAACTATTGTTTCATTTAAATAATTATGATTATGGCAAAGAAAGTTGCAGTTTTAGCAGTGAATCCGGTAAATGGTTGTGGATTATTCCAATATTTGGAAGCGTTTTTCGAGAATGGCATTTCATATAAAGTATTTGCCGTATCGGATACGAAGGAGATTAAAACAAATTCAGGAATCAGCCTGACAGCAGACGATGTGATCGCTAATTTGAAGGGACACGAAGATGAATTCGATGCACTCGTTTTTTCTTGTGGGGATGCAGTACCTGTATTTCAGCAGAATGCCGATAAACCCTATAACGTAGATTTGATGCAAGTCATTAAAACTTTCGGAGATAAAGGGAAAATGATGATCGGACATTGTGCCGGTGCAATGATGTTTGACTTTACCGGAATTACCAAAGGGAAGAAAGTAGCAGTTCACCCATTAGCTAAACCAGCTATTCAAAACGGAACAGCTACCGATAAGAAATCAGAGATAGATGGCAACTTTTTTACTGCTCAAGATGAAAACACCATTTGGACAATGATGCCACAGGTTATCGAAGCATTAAAATAATGTTTGCAACGTAGATATAAAACAATAAATATAAACATTATTATATTAATCTACGCATCCGAAGATGAAAAAGCACGTTCCTTTAAAAGCAACAGTGTGTTTCTCGGTGTACAACGGGTCGTTTCTTTTAAAGGAACGACCCGTTGGTTTTAAAGGAAAAATGCACATTTATGGCGCATTAATAATCAATCACTTACAGATTCAAAAAATTCAAAGACCGACTAACTTCCCCAATCATTATTCAATTCAATAAATCCGTATAAGCGTCCACTCCTTTATTTCTCAAATGATTATTGTTAGTTAACTAAAATCCAAGAGAAATATCATATATCACATTCTCTTTTCGTACCAAAAAAAAGAAAAACGGAACATTACAAAAAATCTGAAACAGCGTTCATCATTTTTTAAAAGTCCGTATATTAGCAGCTTGAAGACTTGAAAGAGATAAACAGCATACTCCTTCCGAGTTTAAATAACCAAACAAGATGCCTAAAACAATATGATTAGAGAAAGAGAGAATTACAATGCATTTTTACTTCATTTTTTAGAAAGACTGAATAGCTGTGACTCTATTGAGAAAAAAATCACAGAATCACTTACGGATATTTGCGAATACTATGGCTTTAAAAGAGGATTCATTTATCAAACTGACGGATTTCGCTACTTCTATCTAAAGGAAACTGTCGGAAATAACGACAACGTTTTGCGACAACGTTTTGAAATCAGCGAAATGACCAATCAACATGTTGTCCGTGCAAATGGAAAGAACAAACCTTTTTATGCTTGCAGAAACCAAAATACTTCTTGGGATGATGTAGACATCGTGGATTTCTATAAAGTCGATTCATTACTAATCCGGCAAATTCAAGACTCCGAAGGAAAAATTATCGGATTCATCGGATTTGGAGACAGAGAATATGCAATATCTTTCACCGATGAAGAACTGCAAATGATTCATCTCATTTTAGGCTCCCTCTCCAAGGAAATAGCAGTGCGGGAATATAAAGAAAGAGAAGTACGGGCGAGCAAGACGTTAAGCAGCATCATGAATAATATGGGGGTTGACATCTACGTAAACTCTTTTGATTCCCATGATATGCTATATGCCAATGAATCTATGGCCGCTCCTTATGGAGGTATCGAACACTTTGAAGGAAAAAAATGCTGGCAGGCTCTATATAAAGATAAAACCGGAGAATGTGAGTTTTGTCCTAAGAAACATTTGATAGATGAAAACGGGCTGCCAACCAAGGTATATTCCTGGGATTACCAACGCCCGTTCGACAAATGTTGGTTCCGGGTATTCAGTGCAGCATTTGCCTGGATAGACGGACAGATGGCACACGTGATTACCAGCGTTGATATTGACCACCAAAAAACAATAGAAGAAGAACTAAGGATAGCCAAAGAAAAAGCGGAAAACCTGGACCGCTTAAAATCAGCCTTCCTCGCCAATATGAGTCATGAAATCCGTACTCCGCTCAATGCGATTGTCGGCTTTGCCAGTTTACTGGTCGAATCGGATGACAAAAAGGAACGTCAGGATTATGTCGATATCATGCAAGAAAACACCGAACTTCTTTTACAACTGATATCCGACATTCTCGACTTATCAAAAATAGAAGCCGGAACACTCGACTTCACCATGGATTATCTGGACATTAAGAGCTTCTGTGAAGATATTATACGCAATTATGATATAAAAGAAGATAAGCCGGTACCAGTTTTACTAGCCCCCACCCTACCCAATTTCTATATCTATACTGACAAGAAACGTCTGATGCAGGTTATCACAAACTTTATCAACAATGCCCTCAAATTTACAAATAAGGGACAGATTCTTCTCGAATATCACCTGAAAGAAGATACCTGTGAAATTGAATTTTCCGTAGCTGATACAGGAATGGGGATTGAACCGGACAAAGTAGACCGGGTATTCGACCGCTTTGTGAAACTCAATTCATTCTCAAAAGGCACAGGCTTAGGGCTGTCTATTTGCAGGAGCATTATCGAACATCTCGGCGGCACTATTGGAGTGGAATCCGAGATGGGAACCGGCTCGCGTTTTTGGTTTACTCATCCCTACCAAAGCGTACCCCTATAAAATTGAATAAAAAGCCCGTTAATCAGAAAAAGGCCTGAAGTCTTTTTTTCATTCATTTTTTATGGTCAGAATCAAGTTTAATTCATTTATTATTAATACTTTTGCCAATGCATAAACTTAATAAGCCACCAGAAAATTAAATTAAAAATGACAACTCTTTTTCAAACCAAAATAATTAACTCATATATAATAAAATTATTTTTGTCTTTCTGTCTATTAGCTTTTTCCTACATATCACCGATTCTAGCTCAAAAAGATTCAGTGAACTCGTCAAATTATCTTTTAATCATTAATTCATATACAGAAGCAGCTCCCTGGAGCTTCAGAATGATTTCAGCCATTACCGAATATGCCCAGAATTCGCCTCAATTAGCACTCTATACCGAACACATGAACATGCTAATGATGGACACAGACTCCACTTTGAATGAATTCAGACAGGCAGTTCTGGAAAAATACAAGCGACATTCTCCGCGTATGTTGATATTACTCGGAAACTCCAGCATGATATTACGGGACGACTTCAGAAAGATGTGGGGAAATATTCCGATTATACTATGTGCTGAAGAAGATTACATCGGTCCGAAGGAATTTTATCTCCAAAAGAAGCCTGTTGAGTTGACTGCAAGAACCCCGATTGCAGATATGGCGCAGCCTTACAATCTCACTTTCCTACATTCCAATTTCTATATTAAAGAAAATATAGACCTGATTTGCCGAATGACTCCCGATATTAAAAATTTCATATTTATCGGTGATGAACGGCAAAACAACCAGACTTACAATATGGTTATCAAACAAGAATTGAAAAAGAGCCATCCCGACATCAATTATCAATTCATATCGCCCCGGAAGATGCAAACCAATCATTTGCTGGACACCCTTTACACCGTTGATCCTAAAACAACAGGAATACTTTTCTCTTCATGGTTTTACAAACACACCTTTGCCGGCAACACCTCGCTAGTTACAAATTCACACCTATTAGTCTCAACGACTTCCGCACCTCTGTTCAGCCTTGGGATGATGACAATCAAGGACAACGCAGGAGGAATAATTGGCGGATACATCTACGATCAACATGCATACAGCCAGAAAATCATACAAACGATCCAATCAATATTGAATGGCAAACAAGCATCCGAGATACCTTTTTACGAACCTTCAGATGCCGCTCCGACTATCAACTACAATGTTTTGCTACGTAAAGGAATGTCGCCATACTTATGTCCACCGGGCACTATTTTTTTTAACAAGCCGCCTACGTTTTGGGAACAGTACGGATACTTTATTTTAGGAACCATAGTCTGCTTCATACTGCTTGCCCTATTCTTCCAATACCGCATCAGTCATCTGAATAAGCTCAAGAAAATACAACAGAAAGAGATTGACACAATGACTTCTTACAAAAACCTGATTAACAATATGCCTATATTGTATATGCAAGAAGAGTTAATCATGAATGAAGAAGGTACCCCTATAGAACTTGTATACCGGAATGTCAACGCTCATTTCGAGAAAAGTTTTTTCCGTAAAGAAGATGTAGTAGGCAAGAAAGCCAGTGAAATATTCCCTGAATCCATGCCGGAGTTCCTGCATTTCACAAAAATGTCACTTGCGGAAAACAGGGCTATCACTTTCCCATACTATTTCAAACGGGTAGATACATTTTATGATGTAGTACTGAAAGGAACTCACCACAACAATATTGTCGATATTTTCTGCCTGGATAGCACCGAACTGCACAAAGCCCAACAAAAGCTAAGCGCTACTAACAATAAACTGGCAATGGCACTGGACGTAGCCAATATTGTGCCCTGGAAATGGGATTTGCGAAGCAAAACCATACTTTGCGACATCAATAGACCTATTGAGCTTAGCACAAACGATAAAGACGTGAATGAGGAACAATTGGCAGTGCCCGATTCACAATATTTCTCAAAGATATTCAAAGAAGACCGCAAACGGGTAGAAAAAGCCTACGATGACCTGATAGAAGGTCGATCGGATAAAGTCAAGGAAGAATACCGGGTTATCAATGTACAGAATAACATTCACAGGATCGAATGGGTGGAAGCTCAAGCCGCTGTAGAGACCCGTGACGAAAACGGCAAGCCGCTCACCCTGGTCGGTTCTTCACTAGTCATCACCACACGGAAAAAGATGGAAATGGAATTGACCACAGCCAGAGACCGGGCAGAAGAATCCAATCGTCTGAAGTCTGCCTTCCTCGCCAATATGAGCCATGAAATCCGTACTCCCCTCAACGCTATTGTCGGTTTCTCCGGCATATTGGCTTCAACAGACGAGGAAGAGGAAAAGCAGGAATATGTGAGCATCATTGAAAACAATAATACCTTGTTATTGCAATTAATCAGTGACATTCTTGATTTATCAAAGATTGAAGCCGGAACATTGGAATTTCAATATTCCAACATAGACTTGAACAAAATGCTGAACGAGTTAACGAGCTCATTACAATTAAAAATAAAATCTGAAAAAGTACAGTTAACCTGCCATCTGGCAGAGAAAAACTGCTTTATCCATACAGAGAAGAACAGGCTGTCACAATTGCTCATCAACCTGATAAGCAATGCCATCAAATTCACCACTGAAGGATACATTCGTTTTGGTTATGAACTCCGCGGCAAAGAGATCTATTTTTATGTCAGCGATACTGGCTGTGGCATTCCCAAAGACAAGCAAAAGAGCATTTTCGGACGCTTCGTCAAATTAAATAGTTTCGAACAAGGCACCGGCCTGGGACTTTCTATCTGCCAGACTCTGGTAGAACACATGGGAGGTACCATCGGAGTAGACTCGGAAGAGGGCAAAGGTTCAACATTCTGGTTCACGCTGCCATATAAAGCCGCAATAGCCGTAGAAGAAAGCATAAAAAAAGAGGAAATTCAGCCGATAAGTATAGAAAAAAACAAGTTTACCATTCTGATTGCCGAGGATAATGAAAGTAACTACAAACTGTTCGCATCCATACTAAAGGGAGAGTATCAATTAATTCATGCCTGGGATGGACAAGAGGCGGTGGAAATGTTCAAGCAATATAATCCGCAGATTATATTGATGGACATCAATATGCCGGTCATGGACGGTTACGAGGCAACTAAAGAAATACGCAAATATTCTGCCAAGGTACCTATTATCGCCATTACGGCTTTTGCCTATGCTTCGGATGAACAACGGGTGATGGAAAGCGGTTTTGACGGTTATATGCCTAAACCGATCAATGCCCGCCTGTTGAAAGCACAACTGACGGAAATCATGCAGAAGCGTATTATTTTACTTTAAGAGACAGAGAACCAAAAGCAAAAAACGAATATCTACATATTCCATTTATGACTGAAGAAAAAATACATAAAAACCGCACCGGAAGTTGGTGGGCATTAAGTCCGTTGCTCGTATTCTTATGCCTTTACCTGGTAACTTCCATTCTTGTCAACGACTTTTATAAAGTGCCTATCACGGTGGCTTTCCTTGTTTCTTCCTGCTACGCCATTGCTATTACCAAAGGATTGAAACTAGACCAACGCATCTATCAGTTCTCCGTGGGAGCTGCCAATAAAAATATCCTCCTGATGATATGGATATTCATTCTTGCCGGAGCCTTTGCTCATAGTGCGAAACAAATGGGAGCAATCGATGCCACTGTCAATCTGACACTGCATATTCTGCCGGATAACCTGTTACTGGCAGGCATCTTCATTGCCGCCTGTTTCATCTCTTTATCCATCGGAACCAGCGTAGGAACTATCGTCGCCCTTACTCCCGTTGCCGTAGGACTAGCAGAAAAGACAGAAATAGCTCTCCCCTTTATGGTAGCCGTCGTAGTAGGCGGTTCTTTTTTCGGAGACAACTTATCTTTTATCTCCGACACCACCATCGCTTCGACAAAAACCCAGGAATGTGTAATGCGCGATAAATTCCGGGTAAATTCTATGATTGTCGTACCGGCAGCCATCATTGTGTTGGGAATTTACATATTTCAGGGACTATCCATTACAGCTCCCGCCCAAACACAGACCATTGAATGGATCAAAGTTATACCTTATATAATAGTATTAGGAACAGCCATCGCCGGAATGAACGTGATGCTCGTACTCATAATAGGTATATTGACAAGTGGCATCATTGGCATCGCGACCGGCAGCTTTGGAATTTTCGACTGGTTTGGTGCCATGGGAACGGGAATTACAGGAATGGGAGAACTGATTATTATCACTCTATTGGCCGGAGGGATGCTCGAAACCATCCGTTATAACGGTGGTATCGATTTCATTATCCGGAAACTCACCCGCCACGTCAATGGTAAAAGAGGAGCCGAACTAAGCATTGCCGCCCTGGTAAGTATCGCCAACTTATGTACAGCCAACAACACAATTGCCATTATAACAACAGGACCGATTGCCAAAGATATTGCCGTGAAATTCCATCTCGACCGAAGAAAAACAGCCAGTATCCTCGATACTTTCTCCTGCCTGATACAAGGGATTATTCCATACGGAGCGCAGATGCTGATTGCAGCGGGACTTGCCAGTATCTCCCCCATCAGTATCATCGGAAATCTCTACTATCCGTTTACAATGGGAGCATGCGCCCTGCTAGCAATTTTGTTCCGCTATCCGAAACGGTATTCGTAAAAAAGATGCGAAATGTTTGTCAATCAAAAGAAAAGCCGTATCTTTGTGCCCGCTATTACGAGATAATAGCATAATTCAAATCAATCATTAAAAACAATTATTTAAAATGGCAACTAGAATCAGATTGCAGAGACACGGACGTAAAAGTTACGCGTTCTATTCAATTGTAATTGCAGACAGCAGAGCACCACGTGATGGTAAATTTATTGAGAAGATTGGTACTTACAACCCTAACACCAATCCTGCTACAGTAGATTTGAATTTCGACGCTGCATTGGCATGGGTACTGAAAGGTGCACAACCAAGTGACACTGTACGTAACATTCTTTCTCGTGAAGGAGTTTACATGAAGAAACATCTTCTGGGCGGTGTAGCAAAAGGCGCATTCGGAGAAGCAGAAGCTGAAGCTAAATTCGAAGCTTGGAAAAACAACAAACAGTCAGGTTTGGCTACTTTGAAGGCTAAACAAGACGAAGCTAAGAAAGCTGAAGCAAAAGCACGTCTGGAAGCAGAAAAGAAGATCAACGAAGTGAAAGCAAAAGCACTCGCTGAAAAGAAAGCTGCTGAAGCTGCTGAAAAAGCTGCTGCTGAAGCACCTGCAGAGGAAGCTGCAGCTCCGGCTGAAGAAGCTCCTGCAACAGAAGCTGCTGCTGAATAAATTTCAGCAGATTCCGAACAAGAAATCAGGAAAAGCTATAAATCCTCTCCGGTCCGCCGGAGGGGATTTTTTTATTGTTTTCTGCTATAAAACATATCAAATTATTTATTCCGTTCAGAATAAAATGCCTTTCTTTGCATCAGCATAGTTCAGCATAGTGTTATTTGTTTTTCGAATATGAAACGAATTGATAAAAAGGCAACATTCGGACAACAGGCAAGCAAGGTTACGCAACTAGCGGACGCACTTAGCCAGGCGATTTCCAGAAAAGAATTTCTTGAAGGAGATTCTTTGCCTTCCATCAATCAGTTGAGTGCTCAATACGGAGTATCACGCGACACCGTTTTCAAGGCTTTCCTTGATTTACGCGAACGAGGCTTGATCGACTCCACTCCCGGCAAGGGTTATTATGTGACGAGCCAGGTGACCAATGTCTTATTGCTGCTCGACCAATATACTCCTTTCAAAGAAGCCTTATATAACAGTTTCGTCAGACATCTGCCTATCAACTATAAGGTAGACTTATTATTTCATCAATACAACGAACGGTTGTTCAATACGATCCTCCGGGAATCCATCGGGAAATACAACAAATACATCGTGATGAATTTCGATAACGAAAAATTCAGCACTGTTCTCAATAAAATTAATCCTTCAAGATTACTACTCCTTGATTTCGGCAAATTCGAAAAAGAAAAGTATTCATATATCTGCCAGGATTTTGATGAATTTTTCTATCAGGCATTGAATCTGCTCAAGGAAAGATTGAAGAACTATCACCAGCTCGTTTTTTTGTTTCCCAAAAGCCTGAAACATCCCCAAAGCAGTAAGGTGTATTTTACCCGTTTCTGTCAGGAGCAAGGATTCCTCTGTGAAATACAGGAGGATATTGAGAATCTGATCGTACGTAAGGGAGTTGCCTATATCGCCATCAAGCAACAAGATGTAGTAAAAGTAGTGAAACAAGGAAGATTGGAAGGGCTGAAATGCGGAAAAGATTTCGGTCTGTTAGCGTATAATGATATTCCTTCCTACGAAGTGATTGACGAAGGAATAACCTCATTGAGTATTGATTGGGAAATGATGGGAAACGAAGCGGCCAATTTCGTTCTTAATAATGTACCGGTTCAGAAGTTCTTACCAACGGAAGTAAGGCTTCGAAAGTCACTTTAATTTTTTTTTGCGAAGACATCAGCACAGTTCAGCACAGATATTAATTAATCCTTTAATAGATAGAAACCATGAAAAAGTATCCGAAAATCGGGATTCGTCCCACAATCGATGGTCGCCAGGGTGGCGTTCGCGAAAGCCTTGAAGAGAAAACAATGAATTTAGCAAAAGCAGTAGCCGAGTTAATCAGCAGCAACCTGAAAAACGGTGATGGCAGTCCGGTAGAATGTGTTATAGCCGATAGCACGATCGGACGCGTAGCCGAAAGTGCCGCTTGTGCGGAAAAGTTTGAAAGAGAAGGGGTCGGCTCTACCATTACCGTCACTTCTTGCTGGTGCTATGGTGCTGAAACGATGGATATGAACCCGCATTATCCGAAAGCTGTCTGGGGATTCAACGGCACAGAACGTCCGGGAGCTGTATACCTTGCTGCCGTACTTGCCGGACACGCACAAAAAGGCCTTCCCGCATTCGGTATCTACGGACGCGACGTTCAAGATTTGGACGACAACACAATCCCTGAAGATGTATCGGAAAAGATTCTTCGCTTTGCACGTGCTGCACAGGCAGTAGCTACGATGAGAGGGAAATCTTACCTGTCAATGGGTAGTGTATCTATGGGTATCGCCGGTTCTATCGTTAATCCTGATTTCTTCCAAGAGTATTTGGGAATGCGTAATGAGTCAATAGACCTCACAGAAATCATCCGTCGAATGGACGAAGGCATCTATGACCACGAAGAATACGCCAAAGCCATGGCCTGGACTGAAAAAAATTGCAAGACAAACGAAGGTGAAGACTTCAAGAACCGTCCTGAAAAACGTAAAACCCGTGAACAGAAAGATGCTGATTGGGAATTCATTGTAAAGATGACGATTATCATGCGCGACTTGATGACCGGAAATCCCAAATTGAAAGAAATGGGATTCAAGGAAGAGGCTTTGGGACACAATGCCATTGCAGCCGGTTTCCAGGGACAACGCCAATGGACAGACTTCTATCCTAACGGTGACTATCCGGAAGCTTTACTCAATACCTCTTTTGACTGGAATGGTATCCGTGAAGCATTTGTGGTAGCTACCGAAAATGATGCCTGCAACGGTGTAGCCATGTTGTTCGGACATCTATTGACCAACCGTGCACAAATATTCTCCGACGTACGTACTTACTGGAGTCCTGAAGCCGTGAAACGTGTAACCGGCAAAGAGTTGAGCGGATTGGCAGCAAACGGTATCATCCATCTTATCAATTCCGGTGCAACGACTCTCGACGGTTCCGGCCAATCATTAGACGCAGCAGGCAATCCGGTTATGAAAGAACCATGGAACCTGACGGACGCTGATGTAGAGAACTGTCTCAAAGCAACGACCTGGTATCCGGCAGACCGTGACTACTTCCGTGGGGGTGGCTTCTCGTCCAACTTCCTGTCAAAAGGCGGAATGCCTGTTACCATGATGCGCCTCAACCTGATTAAAGGCTTAGGCCCTGTCCTGCAAATCGCAGAAGGTTGGACAGTGGAAATTGATCCGGAAATCCATCAGAAACTCAATATGCGTACAGATCCTACATGGCCTACCACCTGGTTTGTACCCCGCCTGTGCGAAAAACCGGCTTTTAAAGATGTATATTCAGTAATGAATAACTGGGGAGCCAATCATGGAGCTATCAGCTATGGACACATCGGTCAGGACTTAATCACTCTTGCTTCCATGCTCCGTATTCCAGTATGTATGCACAATGTAGAAGAAGATCAGATGTTCCGTCCGGCAGCCTGGAATGCCTTCGGCATGGATAAAGAAGGATCAGACTACAGAGCTTGTGCAACTTATGGCCCTATCTATAAATAAACAAGTTTTTTTCGTCCTGTATAAATAAATATTTTAACTTTGCCGTTCGTAGGGATGGGGTCCCCCACCCGACACATAACAAATGTCGGGATAGCCCCGCCCCCTACAGCGACTTAAATAAGTAACACTATGATTACTAACGAACATATTGCACAGTTCATTGCACAAGCACATCGTTACGGGGATGCAAAGTTAATGCTTTGCAGCAGCGGTAACCTTTCCTGGAGAATCGGCGAAGAAGCATTGATTTCTGGTACGGGTTCCTGGGTTCCCACACTTGGCAAAGAAAAGGTTTCAATCTGCAATATCGCCAGCGGCATTCCTGCCAATGGTGTAAAACCCTCTATGGAAAGTACATTCCATTTGGGTATTCTCCGTGAACGTCCGGACGTCAATGTCGTTCTCCATTTCCAATCGGAATATGCCACCGCTGTCTCCTGCATGAAGAACAAGCCGGCAAATTTCAATGTAACAGCAGAAATTCCTTGCCATGTAGGTTCGGAAATACCTGTGATTCCGTATTATCGTCCCGGCTCACCGGAACTGGCGAAAGCCGTGGTAGAAGCCATGCAAAAGCATAACTCGGTTTTACTGACCAACCATGGACAAGTGGTGTGCGGAAAAGACTTCGACCAAGTATATGAACGGGCTACTTTTTTCGAAATGGCTTGTCGCATCATTGTTCAATCCGGCGGTGATTATTCAGTGCTCACACCGGCAGAAATTGAAGACCTGGAAATCTACGTATTAGGAAAGAAAACCAACTAATATCCAGGCATATTACCATGAAAGATACCATCAAACACACTTATTTAGCAGCAGACTTCGGAGGCGGCAGCGGGCGAATCATCGCCGGCTTTCTTCTTAACGGCAGGCTGGAATTGGAAGAGATATACCGCTTCTCCAACCGGCAGGTCAAACTAGGCAATCATATTTACTGGGACTTCCCGGCTCTGTTCGAAGATATGAAAACCGGACTAAAACTGGCTGCACAAAAAGGATATGCCGTAAAAGGTATTGGTATTGACACTTGGGGAGTGGATTTCGGACTGATTGACAAACATGGAAACCTATTAGGAAATCCAGTCTGTTACCGGGATGCAAGAACAGAGGGAATGCCGGCAGAAGTATTCAAGTGCATGGATGAACATCGACATTATGCCGAAACCGGTATTCAGGTGATGCCTATCAATACGCTGTTTCAACTTTACAGCATGAAGCAAAATCAAGATGCACAGTTGGAAGTTGCCCGGCAACTTTTATTCATGCCCGATCTCTTCAGTTATTTCCTGACAGGGGTAGCCAATAATGAATATTGTATCGCCTCCACCTCTGAATTACTCAACGCCAAATCACGCAACTGGTCATTCGATACCATACATAGCTTAGGTCTTCCCGAACATCTGTTCGGTAAAATCATTCTTCCCGGAACAATCAGAGGCACTCTGAAAGAGGATATTGCACGCGAAACCGGACTGGGTACCGTAGACGTTATTGCCGTCGGTTCGCACGATACAGCCAGTGCCGTAGCCGCTGTTCCTGCCGCAGAAAGTCCCATCGCTTTCCTTAGTTCCGGCACCTGGTCGCTACTGGGAGTTGAAGTGGACGAACCCATATTGACGGAAGAAGCAAGAAAAGCTCAATTCACCAATGAAGGAGGCGTAGACGGCAAAATCCGTTTCCTCCAGAATATAACAGGATTATGGATTCTGCAACGCTTAATGAGCGAGTGGAAAGCGTGTGGCGAGGAACAAGATTATGATATAATCATCCCGCAAGCAGCTGAAGCCGAGATTGATACAATCATCCCTGTAGACGACACCACATTCATGAATCCGGAAAATATGGAAAACGCGCTTATTCATTATTGCCGGAATCATGCTTTGCAAGTTCCCCAAAACAAAGCAGAGACTGTACGATGTGTGCTCCAGTCATTAGCTTTCAAATATCGGCTGGCTGTGGAACAGCTCAACCGTTGCCTCCCCGCTCCAATCCGTCAGTTAAATATCATCGGAGGAGGATCACAAAATAAGTTACTCAACCAACTGACAGCTGACGAACTCGGTATTCCTGTTTATGCAGGTCCGGTGGAAGCCACTGCAATGGGAAACATTCTGACGCAGGCAATGGCTAAAGGAGAAATTGCCGATCTTCGTGAATTGCGGGAAATTGTCACTCGCAGCGTTACACCACAAGTATATTATCCTAAAAAATAAAAGTATATGGAAACATCTAAAACCGGTTATCAGGTTCAATCTTATGACGTTCCCGTCAAACGATATTGCCAAACCCTTGATTTACGCGATTCTCCGGAACTAATTGCCGAATATCGGAAAAGACATAGCCAGGCGGAAGCATGGCCGGAAATTCTTGCCGGTATCCGGGAAGTTGGCATCCTGGAAATGGAAATTTATATCCTGGGAACCCGACTGTTTATGATCGTCGAAACTCCCCTTGATTTTGACTGGGACACGGCAATGGAACGCCTGAACACCCTTCCCCGCCAACAAGAGTGGGAAGAATATATGGCTATCTTCCAACAAGCCGCACCCGGAATGAGTTCCGCAGAGAAATGGAAACCGATGGAAAGAATGTTCCATTTGTATAATACTTAAAAAAATACCAGAAACAACCATGAAACACACCAAGCAGTCCATCATTTCGAAAGATGGCATCAGTTATCTTATACCTTTTATTCTCATTACCTCCTGTTTTGCGTTATGGGGATTTGCCAATGACATTACCAATCCGATGGTAAAGGCATTCTCTAAAATCTTCCGGATGAGTGCCACCGACGGGGCATTGGTACAGGTTGCCTTCTATGGAGGCTACTTTGCAATGGCTTTCCCGGCTGCCATCTTCATCCGCAAATATTCCTACAAAGCAGGTGTTTTGTTAGGACTGGGTATGTATGCTTTCGGAGCCTTCTTATTCTTCCCCGCCAAAATGACGGGTGAGTACTATCCGTTTCTGATTGCTTATTTTATTCTGACCTGCGGATTATCTTTCCTCGAAACAAGCTGTAATCCGTATATTCTTTCCATGGGAACGGAAGAAACAGCTACCCGGCGATTGAACCTTGCACAGTCTTTCAACCCGATGGGGTCACTTCTCGGAATGTATGTAGCCATGCAGTTCATTCAAGCGAAATTGCATCCGATGTGTACCGAAGACCGCGCATTGCTTAACGACAGCGAATTTCAAGCAATCAAAGAAAGCGACCTTAGCGTCCTGATTGCTCCTTATCTCATTATCGGACTGATTATCGTAGCCATGTTGCTTCTGATACGATTCGTCAAGATGCCTAAGAATGGAGATCAGAATCATAGAATAGACTTCTTCCCTACACTGAAACGTATTTTCACCCAAACGCGTTATCGTGAAGGTGTGATTGCCCAATTTTTCTATGTAGGTGCACAAATTATGTGCTGGACTTTCATCATTCAGTATGGAACACGCTTGTTCATGTCACAAGGTATGGACGAGAAAAGTGCGGAAGTACTATCTCAACAATATAATATCATAGCAATGGTGATATTCTGTATTAGCCGTTTTATCTGTACGTTCATTCTGCGCTATCTCAATGCGGGTAAATTGCTGATGATTCTTGCTATCTTTGGAGGTATTTTCACTTTAGGTGTAATCTTCCTTCAAAATATCTTCGGAATGTATTGTCTGGTAGCAGTATCGGCTTGTATGTCATTGATGTTCCCTACCATCTACGGTATTGCCTTGAAAGGTATGGGAGATGATGCGAAGTTCGGAGCTGCCGGCCTTATTATGGCTATCCTGGGAGGTTCTGTTCTTCCACCGCTACAGGCAAGCATCATTGATTTGGAACAAATAGCGTGGTTACCGGCTGTCAATGTTTCATTTATTCTTCCGTTCATCTGTTTTCTTGTAATTATCGGCTACGGTTACCGCACAGTGAAAAGAAACTGGTAAAATACATATCTAAAAATAGTGACGGTATCACATTGGTATACCGTCACCATCTCACTCGAATAGTGACGCCATCCCTACTGGATAGCGTCACTATTTTTTTCCTTTTCACAGTTAAGAGTTCATAAAAACACAGAACTTGAAGTCGTTTTTTTAGTTTCCTTTTTCGCATACTAATCTTGGCTTCTTAGTATTGTTGAATTATTTACATACATTTGTCTCATACCAACAGACCTGATAAACCTATGAGCCAAAACCAAGACCCTATTCATCTAGCCCGCCAATTCGAAATTATATTTACCACGCACTATCCGCTGTTAAATATTTCGCTATAAACTTGCTCAAATCTGAAGAGGACGCAGAAGATATCATTCAGGATGTGTTCGCTAAATTATGGACACAACCGGAGGTCTGGCTGGAAAACAAAGACATAGGCCAGTATATCTACGCCATGACTAAAAACACAACTTTCAATTTCATCAAACGCAAAAGACTGGAACAATCCTATCAGGAACAATTATCGCAGAAATATCTAATCGAAGACTTACTAAAATCCGAAGATACTCTCGACCCTATCTATTATAAAGAAGCACTATTAATCATCCGCCTAATTCTCGACCGCCTTCCCGAACGCCGCAGAAAAGTTTTTGAAATGAGCCGCATCAACAATATGAGTAATATGGAGATAGCACAAGCACTCAATATTTCCGTACGAACTGTGGAACACCAAATCTATCTGACCCTGCTCGAAATAAAAAAAACTATTTTTATTGCATTTTTCTTGTGTTTCTTTTAAGTAATCCCCCATTTTCGATTGTGCTAATAGTGTAACCACTAAAAAGAACAGCGCAAATGAGGAACTTTTTTCAGAAAATACTGATATTATTTACCGGCAATAACTATCCGGAAGCTACCCAAAATGAATTCTATCAATGGCTGGTAGATGAGGATCATGCATCCCAGAAAGAAGATGCTTTGAGAGAGCTATGGAACAAAGCGCAACGGCAAAAAAACGTGAAAGGAATGCAGAAGTCTTACGAGCGCCTGAAAAAACAGGAAGGTATTCCAACCGTACCCAAAGAGAGAAGAATTCGCCCAATACATATATGGCAATCCGCAGCCGCTATCTTATTCCTCCTGCTTGCCTCTTCGGTCTATCTATCGACTGTAGGCACAAAAGCGGAAACCGACTTGTTACAGCAATATATTCCGATAGCAGAAATGAGAAGTTTGACGCTGCCCGACGGAACAAAAGTGCAACTCAACTCGAAAAGTACACTTTTATATCCGCAGGAGTTTACCGGAGATAGTCGTAGTGTATTCCTGTTAGGCGAAGCCAACTTCAAGGTTAAGCCGGACAAGAAACGTCCGTTTATCGTGAAATCCAATGATTTACAGATTACTGCTTTAGGTACGGAATTTAATGTATCTGCCTACCCTGAAAGCCAGGAAATAGCAACGACCCTCATTTCAGGCAGTATCCGTGTAGATTATAACAATCTGACAACAAGTGTCATTCTCCATCCCAACGAACAGTTTGCCTATAACAGAAACAATAAGAAATATGATCTCTCCAATCCGGATATGGACGATGTGACAGCCTGGCAACGCGGAGAACTGGTTCTGCAAAAGATGACGCTGACGGACATCATCAACGTATTGGAGCGAAAATATCCTTATGCCTTTGTATATAGTATCAAGAACCTCAAAAACGACAGGTTCAGTTTTCGTTTCAAGGACAACGCACCACTCGAAGAAGTGATGGAAATCATCGTGAACGTGGTCGGACAAATGGACTATAGAATAGTAGAAGACAAGTGCTATCTGACAAGAATATAACTTTTTAACCTTATATGCCATGCAAAAAAATACCCGGAACAGAGGCCTCACTCCGTCCCGGATATGAAATCTGAATTCCCAATATTAGAGTTTACTCTACAAATTACCTCGAAATAATTTAGTCAATAACCTAATACTAAGAAAATGCTACAAATTTATAAATTTATAGTAGACAAGAAGACAAAGGGAAGAAGTTTTATGCTTTTTTTCTGTTTGATGCTCGCCACAACAGTTTCCCTTGCACAAAATGGCGCTAAAATCACTATTAAAAAGAATAGTATATCTGTGATTGAAGCACTGAAAGAAGTTGAAAGACAATCCGGCATGTCCGTAGGCTACAACGATTCCCAACTGAAAAACAAACCGGCCATCACCCTCAATATAGAGGTGGCTTCGTTGGAAAATGCGCTCGCTCAAATTCTCAAAGGTACAGGTTTCACCTATCAACTGAAAGAGAAATATATCATGATTATTCCGGAACAAAAGAAAGAAAGTAACCCGACCAAAAAGATCACCGGTAAGGTAGTTGATGAAAACAATGATCCCTTGATCGGAGTGAACATCAAAGTGGAAGGCACTGCCGCCGGATCTCACAGACATCGACGGGAACTTCCTGATCGAAGCTTCCACCGGAAATACACTGACATTTACTTATATCGGTTATACTTCAGGAAGCATTAAAGTCACCAACCAGAATAATTACCGCATTCAACTGACAGCCGATACGCAACAGCTATCGGAAGTTGTAGTAACTGCTCTCGGCATCAAACGCGAGCAAAAAGCATTGAGCTACAACGTCCAGCAAATCGGAGCAGACAAGATGCCGGAAATAAAAGACGCCAACTTTATCAACAGTTTAAGCGGAAAGGCTGCCGGCGTTGTCATTAATGCTTCTTCTTCCGGTGTGGGAGGTGCCAGTAAAGTGGTGATGCGTGGTACAAAGTCTATCGAGCAGAGCAGTAATGCGCTATACGTCATTGACGGTATTCCGATGTATAACTTCGGCGGTGGAGGCGGTACTGAATTTGACTCCAAAGGTGCTACGGAAGCCATTGCGGATATTAATCCCGACGATATTGAAAGCATCTCTTTCCTGACAGGTGCGGCAGCAGCCGCAATGTATGGCAGCAACGCTGCCAACGGCGCTATTGTAGTGACTACCAAGCGGGGACAGATAGGAAAACTGTCGGCTACTTTCTCAAGCAGCATGGAATTTATGAACCCATTTGTATTGCCCAAGTTTCAGAATCGGTATGGAACCGGTACACGGGGCGATGCGGAAGGTTCTCCCATATTAAGTTGGGGGCCTAAACTGAATCCGGCCAACCAAACAGGATATGAACCCACCGACTTCTTTGATACGGGAGCGGCTTACAGCAACTCCATCACCCTCTCGACAGGTACGGACAAGAACCAAACGTTCTTTTCTGCCGCAGCAGTCAATTCAGAAGGGATGATTCCGAACAATAGGTACAACCGATATAATTTCACATTTCGCAATACGACTCATTTCCTGAATGACAAGATGAAATTGGATGTAGGAGCCAGTTATATCATACAAAATGACCGCAACATGACCAATCAGGGAGTTTATTCCAATCCATTGGTTTCGGCTTACCTGTTTCCACGGGGCGATGACTTTTCTCTAGTAAAAGCCTTCGAACGTTATGACGAAGCACGTAAAATCAATGTGGCTTACTGGCCGCAAGGTGAAGGGGATTTGCGTATGCAGAATCCTTACTGGATTGCTTACCGGAACGTCCGCACGAATGAGAAAAAGCGTTATATGCTGAATGCCGGACTGACATACGACATTTTGGACTGGCTGAATGTATCGGCACGTATCCGCGTGGATAACACCGACAATACTTATCAGCAAAAGCTATACGCAAGTACGATCTCTACACTGACCGAAGGTAGTACCCAGGGACATTACACCATCCAAAAGGTGAACGAGACACAGACGTATGCTGACTTCATGGTGAATATCAATAAACGCATTGACGACTTCACGGTAGTAGTCAATGCCGGTACTTCATTGAGCGACAACTCCAGTGATTTACTGGGTTACGGTGGTCCGATTCGCGACACGGGAGTGCCCAACGTATTCAATGTATTTGATTTGGACAACGCCAGGAAACGGGCAACACAGGAGGGTTGGGAAGAAATGACGCAGTCTATTTTTGCCAGTGCGGAAATAGGATGGAAAAGCATGCTGTACCTGACGTTGACCGGACGTAACGACTGGGCTTCCCAGTTGAAAGGCTCGAATCCTACTTCTTTCTTCTATCCATCGGTAGGTCTTTCGGCAGTAATCAGCGAAATGGTGACATTACCCAAAGCGATTGATTACCTGAAAGTACGTGGGTCATTCAGTTCTGTGGGTACCCCCTACCCGCGTTTTCTGGTACAACCGACTTACAGCTATGACCCTACCAAACAGGACTGGAACGCCAAAACCCATTATCCTATCGGCAAACTGAAACCGGAACGTACCGACTCCTGGGAAATAGGTGTGGACGGAACTTTCTTCAAGGATTTCAAAGTCAGTGGTTCATTCTACTATGCCAATACCTATAACCAGACATTCGACCCGAAAATCACCGTGTCTTCCGGCTATTCGACTCTTTATGTGCAAACCGGTTATGTACGCAATCTCGGTGTCGAGGGGCTACTCTCTTACGGACATACATGGCGCGACTTCGGATGGAACAGTAATTTCACTTTCTCCTGGAATAAAAACAAAATTGTGGAGTTGGTTAAGGACTATGTGCATCCCGAAACCGGAGAAATCGTCAACAAAGACCGCCTTGAACTAAAAGGACTGGGATATACCAAATTTATCCTGAAAGAAGGAGGCACACTGGGAGACCTGTACACGAATGCCGACTTCATACGTGACGATAAAGGATATATCCAGATAGACAAAAATGGGGATGTCGCCAAAACGGATAATCTACCTGACATCAAATTAGGCAGCGTATTTCCTAAAGCAAACCTGGCATGGAACAACAGCTTTTCTTACAAAGGTATTTATGTGGGATTCCAATTAAGTGCCCGCCTGGGAGGTATTGTTTATTCAGCCACACAGGCTGCTCTCGACCAATATGGCGTATCCGAAGCATCTGCTGCCGCCCGTGACCGTGGCGGAGTACTCGTCAACGGACGTAGCTGGGTGAACGCACAGCAGTATTACGAGATTGTAGCTACCTCAAGCGGGCTGCCGCAATATTATACGTATAGTGCCACAAATCTGCGTTTGCAGGAAGCGCACATCGGATACACCATCCCCCGCAAATGGTTGGGTAATATCTGCGACATCAACGTCTCTGTAGTGGGACGTAACCTGTGGATGATTTATTGCAAAGCACCTTTCGACCCGGAAGCGATTGCTACAACAAACAATTTCTATCAGGGAATCGACTACTTCATGATGCCCAGTACACGCAATTTTGGTTTTAATGTAAAGATTAACTTCTAAAACTATGAATACTCAAATGAAAGAATACAGAAAAGCAACCCTCCGACTGGCATACCTGCTAACGCTGATGCTATGGACGGGAAGTTGTATCGATATGGATATCAATCGTAATCCTTACGAGACAACGCAGGATGAACTGATGCGCGAAAACCATATCATCGGCTCGTCTCTAAAGAGCATGGAAGCATTGGTGGTCCCCACACAAGAGCATCTTTATCAATTTGTGGAAGCGATGTGCGGAGGAGCCTACGGGCGTTATTTTGGAGAGACTCGTGTGGGTTGGACTGAAAAATACTCGACTTATAATCCCAAGTCGGACTGGCTGAAGGCTTCGTTCTCCGATCCTATCTCGGAAATGTATCCTTCCTACCGGGATATTATCAACCGTACCAATGACCCCGTCGCACTGGCATTCGCCAAGATTCTGCGAGTCGCTATCATGCACCGGTCTACGGATATGTTCGGGCCGATTCCCTATACCAAAGTATTGGGAGATAAAACGGAAGGTGACGGCCTTAGTGCTCCTTATGACTCTCAAGAGGAGGTTTATGTGGCTATGTTCAAGGAATTGGAAGAAGCAGATGAAGCTCTGAAGGAGAATCTAGGTCTAAGTGCGGAAGGATTTAAGAAACTGGATAATCTTTATTATGGAGATGTGCGGAAATGGTATAAATACCTTCACTCGTTACAGCTTCGCATGGCCATGCGTATCGTTTATGTGAAACCGGAACTGGCCAGGGAAATAGCCGAGAAAGCCGTAGCCGCAGGTGTGATAGAGAACAATGAGGACAACGCGCAACTGCATGTGGAGGAGAATCGTTCGGCTCTCTGTTTCAATGATTGGAAGGATTACCGGATAGCTGCGGAAATCGTTTCCTATATGCAGGGATATAACGATCCGCGTTTGGAAAAATACTTCACCCAGGGAAAGTATCAGGATGATACCGATTACTATGGGCTACGCATTGGTATTCTTCCTTCCAAAGTGACGGACGACGAGTTGATACAAACCTATTCCAACCGTTTGATGACTGCCAATGATACGTATATGTGGATGACTACCGCCGAGGTCACGTTCCTTCGCGCCGAAGGTGCCCTGCGGGGATGGGCAATGAGCGGAGATGCCCAACAGCTATATGAGAAGGCGATCACCCTTTCCTTTGAGCAATGGGGCGCAAGCGGAGCAAGCGGATACTCCCAGAATAAAGCATTGGTGCCAGGGGCTTACAAAGACCCGAGAGGTACATACAGCGCCCAATCTCCGAGCAGCATCACCATTGCCTGGAACGAGGACAAGGAGAATACCCGTTTCGAAGAAAACCTGGAACGTATCATTACTCAAAAATGGATTGCCATGTTTCCTCTGGGCATTGAAGCCTGGTGCGAACATCGCCGCACAGGGTATCCTAAATTCCTTCCGATAATGGACAACAAGGGAGTGGGAATCACTAACCTGACACTGGGAATACGACGTCTCTCCTATCCTGCCGAAGAATATCAGCTGAATGCGGAAAATATGCTCGGTGCCCTGCGAAAGCTCAATGGAGAAGATAACGGCGCTACCCGCTTATGGTGGGACTGCAATCCGAATGTAAAATAATGTGAAACTTAAACCCAAGATACAATGAAACAGAATTCATTCATAAGTGTCATATTGACCGTAGCCTGCTCACTGATGTTCGTTGCCTGTAGCGACTGGACAGAACCGACACCGGTTGATTACAACCCTATATTTCCCGACGAACAAGCCCCCAGCTTGCATGAAAAATACGAGCAAAGTCTGAAAGAATACAAAAACCGGAAGCATACGTTAATGTTAATATGTTTTGCCAACAATCCGGGTACGACATTAGGCGAACAGGATTTCTTGCGTTCCTTGCCCGATAGCGTAGATTTTGTGGTGCTGACCAACGCTGATAATCTGTCCGTTTATGATAAGGAAGACATATCCAAACTCAAACGGACCGGCACCAAATTTCTCTATTACAAGAATTTATCCGAATTCTACGACCAATGCGAAGAAACAGAAAACCTGGAAGAATTCAAAACGAAAATGAATGCGGCATTGAAAAACGGGGAGAGTGATGAATTTGACGGTTATTATGTGCAGTTTGGTCGTGCCGGAAGTATGATGCATGTCGATTTCTTCAATGAGGTAACGACGGCTATCCGGGAAAAACTTGCCGCTATCGGCGGTCCGAAAGCTAATAATGGAAAGTTGGTTTTCTTTGATGGCATCGTCACATTTACAGTGGATTATAGCGGAAGATACGAAGAGCCGTTCATCGATTTGGTAGACTATTTCGTGGATGGGCAAATTGTGTTGCTTGAAAGCTCACTCGAAATAAAACTGAATATGAGCCAACCTGTAGGTTTCTATGGGAAAATGCCCAAAGAGAAAGTGATAACGACAGCCACTCCTCCGACCGATGACGGTAAAACCGGTATCATCAGCCGGGAAGATTTGGATGTTATACAAACCTCGGAAGGGATGGCCTACATCATCAATCATTTCATCACAGGACTGGGTAACAATGGTCCGCTGGCAGGAGTTTCTATCTACAATGCCAATGAAGATTATCTCGCCACCGATGGGGTGACTAACTACCGCCGTATACGTGATGCTATCCAAAAACTGAACCCATCACCGATTAATTAATGAAAGGAGGAACTATGAAACGATATAAAATAATCATCTCTCTGGCTGCAATCATCTGCGGACTGATGATTGCCTGTGACAATACGGATTACAGCAATAAAGCACCATTCGACAACATGGTCTATATCAAGGAAGCCAGTAACAGCAATTCAGAAAGAGTGACTTTCCGAAATACGCTGAATGAACAGAAACGTGCCTTCAGCGCCAAGTTGACTTACCCGGCAGGAAAAGACATCGTAGTGAAGCTGAAAGCGGATCCCGGACTAATAAACGAATTCAATGCCCGGCACGGGACTGATTATGGAATGCTGGATAGTAAATATTATAGCCTGTCGAACAGCGAACTGATTATCAAAGCCGAAAAGAGTGAATCATTGATTGATACGATCTATTTTAATAACCTGTTAGATCTGGAGATTGATAAAACTTATCTGGTTCCGCTCACCATCTCTGAAACGTCGGGTGGCGTTCATCTATTGAACGGTTCGAAAACATTGTTCTATCTGGTGCGCCGTTCAAGCGCTATCACGGTAGCCGCCAACCTGAAAGACAATTATCTGGAAGTGCCTACTTTCCTCGACGAAGAGAAAAATGCCTGTCTGAAAGAATTAGGTCAGATTACCATGGAAGCACTGATATATGTAGAGGACTTTACATACAGCGGACCAAGCAATACGGCCGGTGCATCGGATATCAGTACGATCATGGGAGTAGAACAGCATTTCTTAATGCGTATAGGTGATACAAGTTTCCCACGCCAACAGTTGCAGATGCAGGGACCGGACGGAGTCAAATTCCCCGCCGCCGACAGGGCTAAGTCACTGAATGCAATGACATGGTATCATATAGCGCTGGTGTACAATGCCAAGGAACATTTTATTGCCTATTATGTGAACGGACAACTGCAAAGTCAGGATATCTCTTATGGAAAAGGAGCTACTGTGGATATCTGTGGAACGCCGGATTGCGAATTCCAGATAGGACGCTCTTATGAAGATGAGCTACGGCAACTCAACGGTAACATCGCAGAGATACGTATCTGGAACACTTGCCGTACGAAAGAGGAAATCTGGACGAATATGTATAAAGTGGAAGATCCTGAAAACGAAGAAAGCCTGCTTGCTTACTGGAAATTTAATGAAGGTGAGGGAAACATTGTCAAGGACCATTCGAAACACGGATTCGATGCAGTATCTGCCGAACCTCTTGTGTGGCCGACGGGAATCGAAATTCCACAAATCAACAAGTAATCATTCACTTTAAAGATAACCATGGACATGAAAAGAAATATAAACTTCAAAAATGTTCTCTGCATGGCTGCCATTACATTAGTAACCGGCATGCTAGGAGGCTGCGAAGATAATTCCATTGCCACTCCCGTAGGTAAATTACCTAACGAGACGGCTTTAGACAATAACTTTGGCATGCTAAAATGTGATATGACAACCAGTGACCTGGAAATCACCATGACCAATACCAAGACTCCCGATTTTGCATTCTTCTACCAAACGGTGAAGCCGGTGGCACAGGACACCCGAATCACAATGAAAATCGACCTCGACTTAGTAGACAAATACAATGAAGAACACGGTACGGAATACCGGAAAATGTCTACTATCAGCATTGAGGGCATCAGTAACGATGGTGCAATGACTATTAAGGCAGGAGATACAATGTCGGATACTATCATGGTACGCCTGAATCCGCTAGGCACATTGCATGATTATTCTTTGCTCCCTATTACCGTAGAACTACCGGAAGAAAGCGGAATTCGTCCGTCACGGGATAGTAATGAAATCTATTACAAGATTTATTATAAACGCTCTACTTATCCGTGGTTGAGCCCGATGAAGGCTGATATGAAAAAGTACAAGATGGTAGGGTTTATTGATGGCGAAAAAGTCAACGCCTCCATTGCCAAAGAATTTATCATGGTATTATATGATAATGAAACATTCGGTCCCGGACATTATGAGTTATGGGAAACGTCGTGGTATGCCTATTTATATGACATCATTAATGTGAATGCCGCAACACTGGGATATGCGAATGGAAAAGTGACTCTGAACCAATCAGCCAATTTCAAAAAGCAGTTAAGCAATATGTCGTCACTCTCCAGCTATGGTATAAAGCGTTGCGTCACCCTTAAAGCAGAAGGGACCGGCTTGGGATTCTGCAACCTGACAGATGAGCAGATTACAGCCTTTGTAGCGGAAGTCAAGAAGCTCGCCAACTACCGTGTAGATGGCATTAATCTCATGGACGAAGGTGCCGAATATGGTATAAACGGACATCCGGCTGCCAATGCGACCTCGTATCCGAAGCTCATCAAAGCACTACGGGAATCTTTAGGCAAGACCAAACTGATTACAGTTACCATAACGGGTGATCCGGCCGGTTCACTAGCCTCCGAGGCTGCGGGTATCAGAGCAGGTGAATATATTGATTATGCCTGGACATGGGTAAATACCAAAATTATGAATCCATGGGAGGATAGCTCGATTGAAAAACCAATAGCAGGACTGGACAAATCTCAATATGGCGGTTTCAGCACCGACGAATATACGTTCGATTATGAAAATGACGAATCGTATCCGGAAACGTTACGAGAAAAGTTATATGACAAAGGTCTTGGCAAACTTTACATAATGCGTAATATCCCTTTCTGGTCGGACGCACTGGAAGCAACACCATATCATGCTAACATAAATGCAGGGGCAGCAGCCTTTTATAGAGTGGAAGGAGGCCATAAATATGAACCGGACATCAACTATTTGCATAATGGTAAATACAAGGATATGAAAGGGGATAAAAACTATTACGAGATGTAGAATTATCAATTAAACAGGGGAGGAAAAACAAATCCTTTCCTTACTAACAGGAGCTTATGCGCCTATTATCAGTAAAATAATATAACCGGAATTTTAACCATCTATTTGGTTAAAGTTCCGGTTTCACTATTTCCACCAAATATCATCAATTAAAATAATACAAAAACACAACACTTATCACCTACAAAACAACACCAAACAATAACAATACACCATTTGCCAATAACTCATCATTTATTTATTATACCAAATCATTACTTTTACTCCGCAAAAACAAACTATATTTCAATAAAGAAAATATGTTTACTTTACCTTAGGAATTACATATGAAAAAGCATATTGTGATACTGATAGCCCCAAAAGATTACAGTATCAAATACAAGATACGCCCACCACCGTCAAAGAATCTCTATTTAGTATTATATATTCAGAAAAAATGATCTATTAATTATTGTCACTTGGAGGAAATAGATATTCCTTAAAGAATGATTCAAGACGTAAGGATTTAAATCTGCATACGGAACTCGCTTTCTTAATATTGACCTTCAAAGAACAAATAATTTTGAGATTAGACTGTTTGAGTTTAGTAATGCCCTAAATCACACTCGTTGTGCATTTTCTCATCCCCCCTCAACTAAAAAGGAATAGAGGTATACAGTCCAAGCGACTTCAACAAAAAATAAATATGAAATACTTAATGATAACGTCACTATTTGTCTCTATTATAGATGCAAATATCTTTCACCAGTCTCACTTCTTCTTACTACTTACAGCCGGAGGAATTTCATTATATTGGCTCTTATCTCATTTTCTTACCCTCCATAAGGAAATCAAAATCTTAAAAGAAGAGCACCAATATTTCATGGATTCTTTTCAAAGCATTCGCAACCCTATCACACTCGTTCATACCCCTCTAAGAGCTGCTTGTGATGATAGTTGCCCCGAAGACATAAAGAAAATGTTATCACTAGTCATTCGTAATATAGACTGTCTTGATGAACACCTAACCAAATTAATGAATCTGCGACATCTGCTTATCTACTCCAAACAGATGGATATTGCCGAATATGAACTGGGAAACTTCATTAATAACAGAGTCCATTCATTGAAAAATTTCGCTACGGACAAGCGGATTAAGTTAGAAATAAAAACAGAGTTTAATTATGCCAGCGTTTGGTTCGATCAAAGTAAAATCTCTCCCATCATTGATAAATTCATAAAAAACGCAATAGAACATTCGAAACCTGAAGATAAAAGGATTATCTTTTCAATTTCTTCTAATTCCGAACACTGGGAACTTAAAACGTTCGATGCCAACAAGGGCAAATTGCTAACATGTTATAGGCGCCAAAAGTATCACTTGATTAAACCTAAACATAAATCAGAGTTCAAATATGCATTTGCCAAAAGTGTACTCTGCAAAAAATTAATGAAACTATGTGATGGGAATATTCTTATCAATCATTCAACCCACACTGTCTCACTAAGATTTCCTACAACAAATTCAGAAAGAAAGGTATCCGGATATAATATCATACACTCCGCAAAAAAGTCGGAAGAAAGAAAGACTGATACTTCATTGGGTAAGATTGCTCATAAAAAAAGTTCAATCAAGCCTACTGTTGTTCTCGCTGACAGTAATGAAGAATTCAAGTCTTATTTGGAAGAATGTTTATCAAAGGATTTTGATGTGAAAAGTTTCGGGAATGGCTCTGAAGCTTTAGAATGTATAAAAGAGAAATATCCTGATTTAGTGATTTGCGACCTTATGCTGCATGGAATGTATGGCTATGAACTGTCATCAAGACTAAAGACATCAGGAGAAACATCCGTTATTCCTATCATCCTTTACGGTTCACGTATAGATATAGGACAACGCAACAAAAGAGAAAGTTCTCTGGCCGACATCTTTTTATATGTGCCTTTCCACATCGAAGATTTAAAGATAGAAATGAATGTACTTATCAAAAACAACCGTTCTCTAAGAAGATCATTCTTGCAGACAGTTTTCGGAAAGCAGTTCTTGGAAAAGGAAGAAGAGAAAGTTTTAGATGATAGTAATTACACATTCATCAATCAAGTAAAAGAATTTATTCTAAAAAATATAGATAAGGAAAATCTGACGATAGATGAAATTGCCTCTGAACTGTATATGAGCAGAACTGCTTTCTTTAATAAATGGAAAGCACTGACGGGAGAAGCACCGAAGTATTTTATTTATCGTATTCGTATGGAAAAAGCACGTGAGTTATTGGAGAGTGGAAAATACTCTGTCCAGGTTATTCCTGAAATGATTGGATTGAAAAATCTTAAGAATTTCCGCCATAAATACAAAGAGTATTTCGGGATAACTCCAAGCAAGTCCATTACGAAAAAGCTATAAAATAAAAAGAATATTTTATAATTGAAGATCCCATGAACAGGGATCTTCATGGCAATACTCATATAAAAAAATATTCTATTTTTATTTCCTTATGCAGTATTTCACAAGTACCGGCATTTACTTTATGTACGTACACCTTAATTTTGAAATTAATAATCTAATTTAAAACAGTATGAAAATTATAACTGAAATAAAAAAAGCTTGTTGTTTTAATCGTTTTGCTTTCTTAGTAATGTCATTAGGCCTGATAGCCACTTTTACAGCATGTAGTAGTGATAACGATTCTGATATTCCCGTATATTCACTTAAAGATGTGGAAGGTAATTATTCCGGTAATATGCTGACAGAAACTGCTCCATCCGTCAATCCACAAAACTATTCCTTCAAAGAAGAACAGCCGCAAGGAGCCACAGTTACCGCTGAAGTAAAAGACAATCAGATTATGATAAAAAAACTTCCGGTTGACGATCTGATTAAAAGTATTGTCGGTGAAGAAATAGGCGAAATTATCATTGAGACTTTGGGTGATATCAATTACAACATTCCTTATACTGCAGCCTTTAATGATGATAGCAAAGGCTCCATTCTACTTCAATTAAAACCTGAACCTTTGGAAATAAAATACACGATCCCTACCCAAGTACAAACAGAGGGAGAGGAAGCTCCTCAAATTACTGTAAAAGTAACTATAGAAGCGGAAGAAAAGGGTCAATATACATATAAAGATAAAAAACTCACCTTTGTAATCAAAGCCACCCAAGTGGAAGTAGAAGGAGAGCCGCTTGAAAACTTTTCGGTTACCACATTCAGTTTCGACATGGTCAAAAAGTAACTGATCGGATAAACTTTCCCAACGTATTTTCATTATGATGGGAATTACCTCCAAAAAGAGTATGCCTGCACACAGCGCGCATACTCTTTTTTTATACCTTTGTGAAATAACCAACGATATGAAAATGACTACAACTGAAAATATCCGGAAAGAATTACAAACATTAGCAGATTCCAAATATCAGGAATTTCATTCTTCCCTCCTCCCGGGAGCAAACAACATTCTCGGCGTACGCATCCCCCAACTGCGGACAATGGCCAAAGAAATTATTAAGAAAGAAGACTGGCGTACATTTGTCGAATCAACCGATACGATTTATTATGAAGAAACAATGCTTCAGGGAATGATTATCGGACTGGCAAAAATGGAACTTGAAGAACAAATGAAATACGTAACGATGTTCATTCCCCGTATAGATAATTGGGCTGTATGCGACATATTCTGCAGTGAACTGAAAACTTCTGTGAAAAAAGGAAAAGAAAACGTATGGCAATTTATCCAACCCTATCTGAAATCCTCTAAAGAATTTGAAATACGTTTCGGAATTGTGATGCTTTTCCATTATGTAGATGACGCGCATATCGATTCGTTACTGAAATATGCCGACTCATTCAATCATGATGCATATTATGCACGCATGGCTATGGCATGGATGATATCATTGTGTTTTATCAAATTTCCCCAAAAGACAATGGAGTATCTGAAACATAGCACACTGGATAACTGGACTTACAACAAGGCACTGCAAAAAACAATTGAGTCATTCCGGGTAGATAAGGACACCAAGGACATTCTCCGAGAAATGAAAAGACGATAAATACCAAGCACGGCGAACATCCTGCCATCAGCATTCTGTTCACCGTGCTTCTTATTTCTTACCGTAGATACCGCTTTTATTTTCCACCTAATTTATTTTTTGTTCGCAATCCGGAGAAACACTAATTCCTCCTGACCTTTTTCCTTCTGCTTCTACGTCTTTGTTGTTTCTGACGATTATAACGCTGCCACTTCTTATAAATCATCCAACCACTCATCAATGCAACAACGACGAAAATAAGAATAGTGATACCCACTCCCAAATTATCTCCTTTAATACGCGACCAAATATCAAGAACTTCTTTTGTCTTATCGCCAAAATCACGAATCATGGCACATCGTTCCACCACCTTACGATCCGGATATTGTATTTTATCAATCTGCACGCTGTCTGCACCCGGTCCGAAAAAGTAACTTAAATCGGAATAATAATGAAGAGTGGTGTCTATCTTCTCTTCCAGTATTTCGGGAGTAGCTATGGAACTTACATATCCGCAGAAATCCATATTCCGCAAGGCTATATCCGGACGACACATAAAGTTGATAAAATAACTGGCCGCTTCCGGATTCCTGGCATATTTCGGGATCACCCAACCATCATACCAAATATTACTTCCTTCTTCGGGAACTTCATAATCCAAATCCACTCCTACCGCATTGGCCTCTTCAATCGCCCAGATTGCATCACCGCTCCAAGTCATATTCAGCCAAGCTTTATTTTTCGTCATCATTTCCTTGCCAAAGTCCGCTTCCCAGCCAGCAATGTTCGGTTTCAAGGCTTTTAAGTATTTTTCAGCCAACTCCATCGCACGTGGAGAATAGTCGTTCATCAACTCTTCCACTGTTACCGTTCCCTCCTTCAGTTCCTTTGCATGCGCATAAATCACGGCTGTTCCATAAGCATCACGATAACTATCCTTCATCAGGATCTTTCCGGCATACTTTTTATTCCAAAGGCAATCCCAGGACAGGGCTACCGAATCGGGCACATAAGCCCGGTTATACAGAATACCTGCCGTCCCCCACATATAACATACAGCATAGCGGCTGGCTTTTTCACCCGGCTGACTCAATTTATTAATCTGCTTACGAATAAATGGAGCCACATTATTCATGTAATTGGGAGAATGTGCGAAATTCGTGTCGATAGGTAGCAACAAATGCTTCTTCAGCATACGCTCGATGATGTATTCCGAAGGACAAACAACATCAAAATCTTCATGCCCCTTTTCAATTTTCGTCAACATGATTTCGTTGATATCGAATGTCTGGTAAACGATACGGATATTCTCACCGGTCTGTTCTTTATAATATGCCTGGAAATCCTCAAGCACACCTTCGCCGATGTAATCCGCCCAGTTGTAGATTTTAAGAACCCGCTCACGAGGTTCACCGGAATTATAACACCCGGTCAAAGCCAATAAGAGCAGGATAGCAGGAATTATTCTTTTCATATTATTTACGTAGTAGCACATTTGATAGTCTATTAATCTTTTTTCTTCGTTTTTCCTGCCCGGTAATTGATTACAACCAATAACGCCAGTACCACGACAAAAATGATAGCCGAAAGCGGGCGAAGTTCCGGGGTCAAACCTCCCTTGCGGGCATCGGCGTAGATATAAGTAGAAAGCGTTTCCAAACCTTGATTACCGATAGTGAATACAGTTACGGCAAAATCATCAATGGATAGTGTCAGTGCAAGCATAAAGCCGCTAATCATTCCCGGACGAATCTCCGGAATTATGACTTTCCACAAGGCCTGCATAGGAGTAGCTCCTAAATCGAGGGCAGCTTCATAAATATTCGGATTCATCTGCTTCAAACGGGGCAATACACTTAAAACAACGTACGGGGTACAAAAAGTAATATGAGCAAGCACTACGGTTGTGTAGCCTTGTGTGATCCCCAGAGATACAAACAAAAGGAACAAGGATATACCGGTGATAATATCACCATTCAGAATAGGAATGCTGTTCACAAATCCGATCGCTTTGCGTGAACGGGCTTTCAGATTGAATATACCGATAGCAGCGATGCTTCCTAATAACGTAGATGCTGTTGCAGCCAGTAGAGCGATAGTGATCGTATTAATCAATGCATTCATCAAAGAATGATGAGCACCGGTAGTGAATAACGAAGAATAAAGTTTGGTAGAAAATCCCGTCCAGTTACCCAACACTTTCGCCTCTGTAAATGAGTAGATCACAATAATCACGATCGGAGAATAAAGCAAGAGCAGCAATATCCACAAATAAGTCTGTGCAAATATCTTCTTTACCATAGCCCGCCTCCTTCATTTGAGTTTTCCTTATCATCGGTGCTGAACAGGGAAGTAGCAGCTATCAATAGCAACATAATGAGCGAAAGTGCCGCTCCATAGTTCCACATACTGTTATTGATATTTTCCTGAATCGTCGTACCAAAGAGTTTGATGTTATTCATCGTCAGCAACTCGGCAATGGCAAATGTCGATATAGTCGGCATGAACACCATCATGATACCACTCATCACCCCCGGCATGGAAAGCGGAAGGACTGCTTTCAGAAAGACTTGCACAGGATTGGCTCCCAAGTCTTGCGCCGCCTCGATATAGCTATGATCCATCTTCTGCAAAGTATTGTAGATAGGATAAATCATGAAAGGGATAAAGTTGTATACCATACCGAATATCAACGCTCCCTCGCCCAACGGCACACTGAAAAAGTCGAATAAGGCAACAGTGGCAAGGGTACGCACCAGAATATTTACCCACATCGGCAAAATAAACAGTACGACCATCGTCTTGGAACGGTTCAGCTTGCTGTTACTCAATATCCAGGCAGCAGGATAACCCAATAAAATACAAACAAGGGTGGTAATAATGGCAATACCAATCGAATAGACAAAGGTATTGATTGCTTCGGGATGTTCGAAGAACTTCTGAAAATTGGCGAGTGTCAAATGGCCGCTATCATCGGTAAAGGCATATACGACAATTAAGAACAACGGTATAATCACAAAGATCGCCGAAAAAATAATGTAAGGGAGAGTCCAACTCTTACGTGATGACAAAAAGACTATAAACCTCTTATTCACTTCCTTTCCTGTTAATCGGTTATTTTAACTATACGAATAGCATCTGGAGGGATGGTAATACCTACACGGTCACCGTCATCCCATACATCGTTCGTATCTACAAATACATTCTCGTCCCAATCTGACAATACAGTCAGATGATAATGGTCACCCTTGTAAAGGATGAATTTCACCTCGCCCGTCAGCGTTCCGTCTTCTTCATTATCCTGAAGAATCACTTTTTCAAAGTCTACTTCCACTTTGACATTCGTATCGAAAGCGATTCCTTCCACCGGAACACATTCAAAGTTACAGCCCAGGAATTCCACATGAGTAGCATCCAGCAATTTTCCTTCGAATGTATTGCAAACACGCTCTTTCTTCATAATATGAATATCGAAAGGCTTCACCAACAGACCGACTTCAGCCCCTACTTCAAAATGATGGTAATCCTGCACCAAGAATTCATATCCGCCGCACAACACCGTCATTTCATAATGCACTCCTTTAAAAATAGAAGTCTCTACCACTCCTACTAACTGTGCCATTTCCGAAACGGGGAAAATATAAAGATCCTCCGGACGAATGACTACGTCCACCGGAACATTCTCGCCAAATCCTTCATCCACACATTCAAACTCCGTACCGCAAAAACGTACGAGTTTATCATGAATCATGGTACCGTTGAGGATATTGCTTTCTCCGATAAAGTCCGCAACAAAAGCATTGATAGGTTCATTATAAATATCAATCGGCGTACCGATCTGCTGAATCTTTCCTTCACTCATCACGACAATCGTGTCACTTAACGTAAGTGCCTCCTCCTGATCGTGAGTGACGTACACAAACGTGATTCCCAAAGATTTATGCATTTCTTTGAGCTCCATTTGCATATCCTTACGCATTTTCAGATCGAGCGCTGCCAGCGGTTCATCCAACAACAACACTTCCGGCTCATTCACGATGGCGCGGGCAATAGCTACACGTTGTTGCTGACCACCGGAAAGAGAATCCACATCGCGGTATTCATAATCCGTCATGCCTACCATTTTCAAAGCAGCTTTCACCTTCTTCTCAATGGTCTGTTTCGGTGTTTTTTTCAGTTTCAGGCCGAAAGCGATGTTATCATACACATTCAAGTGCGGGAACAAGGCATATTTCTGAAATACCGTATTCACCGGACGCTTATGGGGAGGAGTTTGTGTTATTTCCATCCCCGAAATTCGGATTTCGCCTTCCGAAGCTGTCTGAAAACCAGCAATGAGACGCAACAACGTGGTTTTACCGCAACCGGAAGGACCAAGGATAGTCACAAACTCGCCCTTTTTCACGTTCAGAGTCACATCATCCAATGCTGTTTTATCGCCAAAGTACTTCGATACATGGCTCACCTCAATGATGGATTTATCTTCTTGCATATTCATACTAAAGTTTGGGCTGCAAAGGTACACATTTCTGCGGTTTCCACCTACGTGTTAATCTAATATAACAGTGTTTTTCGATGCCCGACAGAAAAAAAATCTATCTTTGCATAAATATTTATTCACCAATTTTACAAAAGCATGAAAAAGTTTACTTATTTAGTTATTGCAACGGCAGCGTTAAGCATGGTAGCTTGTACTGGCGGAAACAAAGCCGGATACACTATTACAGGTACAGTAGAAGGTGCAAGCGATGGTGACACCGTTTATCTTCAGGAAGCCAATGGTAGAAATCTGACCAAACTAGATACAGCCGTTATCACCAAAGGTACTTTTACCTTTGAAGGCACACAAGATTCTGTGGTTAGCCGTTATGTCACTTGTGAAGTGAACGGAGAACCGTTGATGATCGACTTCTTCCTGGAAAACGGAAAAATCAACGTTGCCCTGACCAAGGATAATGACGCTGTTACCGGTACTCCCAACAACGATGCATACCAGGAAATCAGAGCTCAAATCAATGACATCAGCAAAAAAATGAATGCCATTTATGAGGCAATGGGTAATACATCTTTAAGTGATGAGCAAAAAGAGGCCAAACAAAAAGAAGGTGCTCAGCTGGAAGAACAATATGACAAAGCAATCAAAGAAGGCGTACAAAAGAATATCACCAACCCGGTTGGAGTATTCTTGTTTAAACAAACTTTCTACAATAACTCTACGGACGAAAATGAAGCTTTGTTGCAACAAATTCCTGCTAATTTCCAGAATGACGAAACAATCGTAAGAATCAAAGAGATGACTGACAAGCAGAAAAAGACTGCTGTAGGTACTCAATTTGTTGATTTCGAAATGCAGACTCCGGAAGGAAAGACAGTGAAATTGTCTGATTATGTAGGCAAAGGAAAAGTGGTATTGGTTGACTTCTGGGCTAGCTGGTGCGGTCCTTGCCGTCGCGAAATGCCTAACCTGGTAGAAACATACGCTAAGTACAAAGGCAAAAACTTCGAAATCGTAGGTGTATCTCTCGATCAGGATGGTGCTGCATGGAAAGAAGCAATCAAGAAGCTAGACATGACTTGGCCGCAAATGTCCGACCTGAAATTCTGGCAAAGTGAAGGTGCACAGCTTTATGCTGTAAACAGCATTCCTCACACTGTATTGATCGATGGTAGCGGTAAGATTATTGCTCGCGGTCTGCACGGAGAAGAACTTCAAGCTAAAATTGCAGAAGCTGTAAAATAACAAATCCAAAGAAAGGCTTTTCCAAAGGCCTTGAAATTTATACAAGACTGTCTCAAATAGAAAATGAGACAGTCTTTTTTATTTGCGAGACTTTACGCCTCACTCTCCAAACAGATAAAAAATTCAGCCCCTGTCATTCTCAAAGAATACAGGGGCTGAATGTATGTATGAAAGTGAGGGAGATATACTCCCCTACTTTTACTCAAGCAATTAGATAAACCAACGTACGTAGCAGAAGTCCTGACGGTGTGGAAGTTCCGGATTCTTCGGGAACATACGGTAAGACACCTTGAAACTACCTGCATTTGACAAGCTGTGTTTAACCTGGAATGTATACAAGTCGCCTTCTTTCTTGACTACACTGAACGGTTCTACAGAATAAACATGTTGTTTTCCGTCTGCAGTTGTGTAAGTAGTAACCAATTCAAGTCCCACTGCATCATTCAAGCCTTTTTCATCGATAACGTAAGTAATAGTATATTCTTTTCCGCTTTCGATATCACCATTCTTCAGCTCTTCTACCTTGTCACAAGATACGATTTCAATAGAATCCCATTTAGCAACCACATCTTCTTTCCAAGCTGCGATTTCTTTTGCTTTTGCATTATCGTTAGCAGCCAAAGTCTGGAAACGTTTTGCCAGTTTGCAATAGAACTTGCTATAGTAATCATCCAACTGACGCTTCATGGTATAATGAGGAGCAATCTGTGCGATAGAATTCTTCACCACTTTGATCCAGCCTTCAGAATATCCCTTCTTATTACGTGCATAATACAACGGAAGGATTTCAGTTTCAAGAATACTGTAAATAGTAGCAGCATCCAGCTGATCCTGATGTTCCTGATTCTGGTAAGTACGTTTTTCAGTCAACGCCCAACCTGCACCTTCACGGTAACCTTCCAGCCACCATCCGTCTAATACGGAGAAATTGACAACACCGTTCATCAAAGCTTTTTCACCAGATGTACCGGATGCTTCCAACGGACGAGTCGGAGTATTCAACCAGATATCAACGCCGGAAACCAGACGACGAGCCAGTTGCATATCGTAATTCTCGAGGAAGATAATCTTACCCAGGAATTCCGGACGACGAGAGATTTCAATGATACGCTTAATCAAGCCCTGGCCTGCTCCATCGTGCGGGTGAGCTTTACCTGTAAACAGGAATTGTACCGGATAATCAGGATTGTTCACGATCTTAGAAAGACGATCCAAGTCGGTGAACAGCAAGTGTGCACGTTTGTAAGTAGCAAAACGACGGCCGAAACCAATCAGCAATGCGTTCGGATTGATCTTATCCATCAGTGAAACGATACGAGAAGGATCTCCCTGGTTCTTCAACCATGTATCGCGGAATGACTTACGGATATAGTCAACCAACTTATTCTTCATAGTCATACGAGTCTTCCAAATCTCTTCATCGGGCACATTGTAGATAGCTTCCCAAATCTTAGGATTAGACTGATCGAACCAGAAGTTTTCGTTGAAATATTTAAAGTATAATTCTTTCCATTCTGTTGCACTCCAAGTTGGGAAGTGAACACCATTCGTTACATATCCTACGTGGCTTTCTTCCGGGAAATAACCTTTCCAGATAGAAGAGAACATTTCTTGAGAAACTTTTCCGTGCAGCCAGCTTACACCGTTCACTTCCTGTGAAGTGTTACAAGCAAAAACAGACATACAGAAACGTTCGCCCTTGTCGCCCGGATTGTTACGTCCTAGATCCATCAAGTCATCCCATGAGATACCCATTCTGGAAGGATAACCACCCATATATTTGCCGAACAAACCTTCGTCAAAATAGTCGTGACCTGCGGGCACCGGAGTATGAACAGTATAAAGAGAAGAAGCGCGAACCAACTCAATAGCCTGGTCGAAAGTCAATCCAGTAGCTACATAGTCGCAGATACGCTGAACATTAATCAATGCAGCATGTCCTTCATTACAGTGATAAACATCTTTCTTGATACCCAGAGCTTTCAGAGTCAGGATACCACCGATACCCAACAAGATTTCCTGTTTCAAACGGTTTTCCCAGTCACCACCATAAAGCTGGTGAGTGATAGGACGGTCGAATTCGCTGTTCATTTCATTATCCGTATCAAGCAGATACAAAGAAATACGTCCAACATTCACACGCCATACGTTTGCATGAACAAAATAATCAAGATAAGGAACGTCAACTATCAACGGCTGACCATTGGCATCCATTACGCGTTCAATAGGAAGTTGACCGAAGTTCTGTGCCTCGTAGTTGGCAATCTGCTGTCCATCCATAGACAACGTTTGAGTAAAGTAGCCGTAACGATACAAGAAACCTACCGCACACAAATCAACATTGCTGTCGGAAGCCTCTTTCAGATAGTCACCAGCCAATACGCCCAGACCACCGGAATATATTTTCAGGACGCTGCTCAAGCCATATTCCATGCTGAAATAAGCTATAGATGGGCGTTGCTCATCCGGCTTCACATCCATGTAATCTCTGAATTTCGTATAAACTTCATTCATTCTTCTTAGAATCACCTTGTCTTTTGCCAGCGCTTCCAGCTTCTCATAGCTCATACGTTCCAACAACAGTACTGGATTCTGTCCACATTCTTTCCAAAGTTCCGGATCTAGATCTCTAAACAGTTCAGTCGCTTCAAAATTCCATGCCCACCAAATGTTGCGTGCGATTTCAGACAACTTCTCCAACTCTTCCGGTATACGTGATTTCACAGTAACCTCTTTCCAGTTGGGAGTATTCACATTACTAACTTTGATTTTCATAATGTTTTCGTTTACTTATTGATAAATAATTTCTTTCTTAACTCAACTGACGTATCCTTGCCTTACGCAAAGCGATATCATAAGCTTCATAATAATATTGTATAAAGTGCTTCCATAAAGCCTGCTCTGCAACTTCAGCAGCACGCTTACGGATTTCCTTCACCTCTTTATCAGTCTTATCCGCAAACAACGTAATCGTATCTTTGATACCATCCGCCACTTCCGAATAATTATAGTCCGAACGATGCAGCACTTCCACTCCATCATTAATGCCATGCTGGTTCTTCAGGCTGTTTACCCAAAGTCCGAATCCTGCCAGATCCGTAGTGATTGTCGGCACATGGAAAGCTACACTTTCCAGCGGAGTATATCCCCACGGTTCGTAATAAGAAGCATAGACACTCAAATCCTGCCCCAGCAATATATCATAATATTCTTTATTCATGATACCATCACGACCATCCAGATAACAAGGAACAAAAATCACCTTTACCTTATCTTCCGGACGATTGCCCATTCCCAGATATTTCAACATGTCCAACACCTGGTCATGAGTCATATTATGCAGCCAATGAGTGATAAACGGTACTTCGAGGGGAGTGTCGAACTTATCTTTGCTCTTCAAACGTGCCTGCAAATCCTCGCGAGGCTCTCCCACCCAACCGGGTACATTGATGAATGCCAACACATTCTTATGCAGTTTCTTATCCCTGTTCAAGCGGTTTAATGATTCCAAAAAAACATCAATACCTTTATTCTTAAACTCATATCGCCCACTGGTTCCGACAATTAACGTATCATCACCCAGATTTGTTCCCAATAATTTATTGGCAACACTAAGCATCAAGGTACGTGCGCGCTTACGCTTGCCGGTAAACGTGCTTCCTTTCGGCACAAAATCATCTTCAAAACCGTTCATCAAAACAACATCTGCCGGTTTATCCAGTAATTCCTTGCATTCATTATTGGTTATTTCACTCACCGTAGTAAAACAGTCTACATAATGTGCAGTCTGTTTCTCAATCGAGTGTTTCGATTGCATGTTCAGTTCCTGCGCCATCTGGTCGCCATTATAAGCAAACAGATAGTCATACAACGGCTTATTATTGCCGGCAATGGAACGACCGATAGACGTAGCATGGGTCGTAAAAATAGTAGCAACCTCCGGCACAGCTTCCTGTACATAAAGTGCTCCCATTCCAGTCATCCATTCATGTGCCTGATATACCACCTTATCCGTTTCCGTCAGGTTGTAGCGATAGAAACTCTCCACCACTCTTCCTGCGGCATAGGAAAACATAGAAGCCTCGTCGTAATCGCCATAGGCGTGCAACGAATCTACTTGATAACGATTCCACATTTCTGTGTATATATCGTCTTTCTTTTCAAAAAAAGGTTGGAAATCAACAAGAATGACTATGGGTTCACCGGGGATATTCCATCGTCCCACACGGACAGAAAGTTCGTCTTTCTCAAGCGCATGCTCTTTCCAGGCAGCACATAGGTTATCCGACTCGATGAATAGAGGGTTCTCCTTTCCTTGCCACACATCAGGACCTATGAAGAAAATTCTGTCGCGGAATTTTTCCTGTAATGTATTTGCCCGTGTCGACAAGACGGTATATATCCCTCCCACTTTATTACATACTTCCCAGCTGGACTCGAAGATATAATCGGGGGTTAATAAATCTTTTACCATATAATATATTAAAACTCTTTTTAGTATGCGAGTGCAAAAGTACACATTATTCTTTGAAAAATAATACTTTATACAAAAAATATGAGTTAAGAAGAGGAAAGAAACGTTGTCTAACAATGAAAAAAGAATATCCCCTTGCACATGCAAAGCAGCATGTACAAGGGGATTGAAAGTCCTTTATAGGAAATATTCTTGCTAAAAATTATGCAACGAGTGCGCTACCAATCAAGAAGGTTGCAGCCAAAGCAACGATTGCATAGAGTTCGGGGAATACGGCAAGAATCAACGTATTGCTAAATACATTGTGTCCCTGTCCGATTGCTGCGATACCGTTTGCACAAACTTGTCCCTGACGGATAGCGGAGAATAAAGCAACCAATCCCAGAGCAATACCTGCACCAAGCACTGCTGATGCCTGGATAGGTGTAATTTCAGGAGTCAAAATACCGAAGATTGTCTGAAACATGAAATAACCTGCAAAACCATAAAGACCCTGTGTACCCGGAAGAGCTGTCAATACCAGGAAGTTACCGAATGCACTATCATTCTTCTTCAATGCTCCGATAGCAGCATTACCTGCAATAGTTACTCCGTAAGCACTACCGATGCCCGACAAACCAACCATAATCGCGATGCCAATGTAGGCGATAAACAAATTCATTTCCATAATCTTATTCTATTTTTTATTGTTTAATTCTTAAAATATTAATTCTCAATTTCTAATTCTTAATCTTCAAATTTTCAATTTCTGAACGGTTTGTACTCTTTACCGCCTCCTTCATATCCGGAGTTCTTGAAGAACTCAACGAACGTCAGACGCATCGGGTGAACCATTGCACCCAGCACATTCATAAAGATATTGATGGCATGACCGATAACGAAAATCAGTACCATAACAATCGGGCCTGCTATTACATTATCCGGACTCATACCTACTGCCAGGCTGTTGAATACTCCCGCCAAAATACCTCCGGAAAGTCCGAGGGCAAACAGACGAACGTAAGACAATACATCGCCAAGCAAACCGGTGACCATATTATATGAATCCCATAATCCCAGTCCGATATTCAGGAAAACATTCTTTCCCGGACTGTTATAAAGGAAGATCATAGCAGCCGAAAGACCCAGAATAACCAAATGTACCGTACTTCCCATCGGCATTACCTCCGGCAACAAAGCCGAAACTGCCATGGAAACCAGCAGGATGATCCATCCGATAGTTGCCACTGCATATTTGAAACCAAACTGAATAGTCTGATTCACCGCCTTCAACACCATACCGAATAGTATCTGAATAGCTCCCAATATCAACGATAATTGGAACATATCATTGTTATCCATCAAGACGGCATGTTTCAGACGTTGAACAATCGGCCAGTTCAAATCGTAGATATTCGCTCCGAAGAACGTACCTGTCAGCAAACCGCAGAAGAATGTTGAAGCAGCCAATACCTGTATCAATGAAATGATCGACTTCATTGACGGAGTCACTTTCTTCGCCATCAACCGATAGGCCGTAGCTCCCAGAAACAGGAACACCCCATATCCGGAATCTCCCAGACAAAGTCCGAAAAAGACCATAAAGAACGGGGCAAAGAACGGAGTCAAGTCCAATTCATTATACTTCGGAAGCATATACAACTTACAGATCGGTTCGAACCAGGCAAAGAATCCCTTATTATTCAATCGAATAGGAACATTATCGCCCGGCATCGGATCGGTAATCTCATAATATACATGTGCGTCATTCAAGTAAGCCTCTATTTCCACTTGACTGAATGCAGGTGCCCATCCTTCAATTAACATCAGTTTGTCACCGGCAGTCTGTTCGGAACTTAACACCACCTTAGAGAACTCAATCTGGCTTTGCAACTCTTTCAGAGCAGCCTTCAAGGAAGGAATTTCTGTTTCGGAAAACGTAACCAGCTTCTTTTCATTCTCTTCAACGGCCTGTTCGGTCGTATTGTAAAGCGTTTCAAGGTGTGCCAAAGAGTATGCAGGTAATTTCGCCTGTTCTACATCCAAATCCACTTCCTGCCCGCCTTTCGTCAGAGTCACGAAGAATACTTTAGAAGAGATACGGTTCACAATCATTGCATTGTATTCCGTTTCCCACTCTTCCTTGTAATTTCCTTCCGAACAGCTATAAAAACCGATTACATAACCGGCATTTTTCAGCTTCTGAACATTATCCGGTTCAAAGTTACCCCAGGCTTCCAGTGCTTCTTTCTCTTTGGCATAGCTTTGCAACTGCTGCGACAGCTTTCCATGCTCTGTTTGCAGGGCATCCACTTCGTCCAGCACTTGCATACCACGGGCAGCCGTTCCACCTTCCGTAGCAATTACAGCATTCTTTTCATGCTTCTGATTCTGAAGCAACTTCAAGGTAGCCGCCAAGCGATTGGAAAGACGAATATTCTCCTGCAACTCCGTGTTATCAGCAGCCCCCTGTTGTTTCTCCACAATATGGACTACCCCAAGTTCACGCAGACTGTTCAGGAATTCTTCATACTCTTTGTGATAAACCAGGAATGTGAGTTTCTTCATTTTTGTAATCATGCCTCTACCTCCTTCCTTTTTTCTTGATGGGACTTCATGATCTTTTGCGAAGATTTCGACAAGTTTTCTTCATCTTCCATGAATCGTTTGATCTTTCGCAATGCATCCTGATAACCCGGTATCTGCACCTTCTCAAAAAGGTTCACCTTTTGAGTGGTCTTTTTCCTTGCATGTTCTAACAAGTTCAGCTTGGCGAGCATAAATTCACGTTCAATTGCCGTATGAGCCAGCTCTTCCAATAGATGGATACCGTCGGCATACCATTTGGGAGCATTAAACATACTGTACGAACGTATCTCGAATTCTACATTTTCGAGCAACGGTACGCGTACACCTGCAATCTTTTTCACGCCAAGATGAACATCATTCACCTTTATTAATGAAGCGTCAAACTCATTCCAAAGGGCGAACATGGCTTCATAGGCTTGAATTTGTTGTTCGAGCCTATCCTCCAGATCGGCAGCTTCCGTTTTACAGCGTTTCACTTCCATGCGGAGGGCGCTTTCCTTATTCTTAATAATAGGAAGCGTACGCACCCGCACTTTCAGTTGCTTTTCGAGCTGCTGAAGAGAGGTTTTGTTATATTGAAACTTTATAGCCATCTCGTTGATTTACTAATTTAACAATTTACGATCAGACGATTGAAATTACTTCTTATAAACATATATAATCCGTCCACTATCATCCTAATAGCAAATCGTCTAATTGTCTAATTATTTTGTTTCGGCCAGTATTGATCCACCAAGTCTTTCTTGATATTCACTTCTTCCGGACGGAAATATTTACCGAACAAGCCCCAGGCAACGTCCAGCATTTCAGTAGTATCAAGATTGACATCAATAGCCAACAACTGATTGGAATAGTCCTTCGCAAAAGCCAACGTACGTTCGTCGTAGTTGGTCAGGTCGAAACCATTTTCCATCTTCGTCTTAGCGTTAGCGGCATCGGCATACAGACGTACAGCGGCATTCATCACTTGCGGATGGTCCTTACGTGTCTTCTTACCGGTTACCAGCTGTTTCAAACGAGACAATGAACGGAACGGGTCAACAATTACCTTACCGATATCACTATCACGACGCAGGAACAACTGACCTTCAGTGATGTAACCCGTATTATCAGGTACAGCATGCGTAATATCTCCACCAGACAAAGTAGTCACCGCAATAATAGTGATTGAACCACCGGAAGGGAACTGCACCGCCTTTTCGTAAATCTTTGCCAAATCCGAGTAAAGCGATCCCGGCATAGAGTCTTTCGAAGGAATCTGGTCCATACGGTTAGATACAATTGCCAACGCATCCGCATAGCTCGTCATATCCGTCAATAGCACCAGCACTTTCTCATTATTATTTACTGCAAAATACTCTGCAGCAGTCAATGCCATGTCCGGAATCAACAAACGTTCTACCGGAGGATTTTCGGTCGTATTCATGAAACTCACGATACGGTCCAGCGCACCTGCATTAGAGAACACATTCTTAAAGTACAGGTAGTCGTCATTCGTCATACCCATACCTCCGAGGATAATCTTATCCGTTTCAGCACGTAAGGCTACATTTGCCATTACCTGATTAAAAGGCTGGTCGGGGTCGGCAAAGAACGGAATCTTCTGACCCGATACCAGTGTATTGTTCAAGTCGATACCGGCAATACCCGTTGCAATCAGTTCCGACGGCTGTTTACGTCGAACCGGATTCACAGACGGACCGCCAATTTCCACTTCCTGTCCTTCAATGTCCGGACCTCCATCAATCGGATCACCGAAAGCGTTGAAGAAACGTCCGGCCAGCTGCTCACTCACTTTCAATGTAGGCGATTTGCCGAGGAATACTACTTCGGCATTGGTCGGAATACCCTCCGTACCTTCAAATACCTGCAAAGTGACATCGTCACCGGCAATCTTAACCACCTGTGCCAGTTTACCGTCCACAGTGGCAAGCTCGTCATACCCTACTCCTGTCGCTTTCAGCGAACAAGTAGCCTTGGTAATCTGAGTAATCTTGGTATATATCTTTTGAAAAGCTTTTGTTGCCATCTTTGATAATTAAAATTATAAATTAAAGATTATGAATTGACACTTCTTTCGGCAATCAATTCCTTCAGTTGTTTCTGGAATCCTTCATACTGTTCCGATTTGAACTTCGAGTAGTTCATCTGCTTACAGACATTAATCATCTTCTTGAAGTAATCCATTACTTCGTTGAAGTTATCAAAGTCAAATTCCGTATGACAGATGTCGATTATCATGTTCAGAATATCTTCCTGACGTTCCATCGGAGTTACCGCATCAATTTCATCAAAAGCATCCTGTTGCAGAATAACAAAGTCAATCAATTCTGATTTCCAGAAAATCACATGATATTCTACCGGTACACCATCATCACCGAGGATATTGATCTGTTCGGCAATTTCCTTACCGCGCTGTAAACGGGTTTTCAGTTCGTTTACCTTTCCAATCCATTCATCGTTGATATGACCTTTGATATACTCCTCAAATTCCGGGTATTCGATATATTTTGAATAAGAATCAATCGGATTCACTGCCGGATAACGTTTCTTATCCGCACGATCCTGTTCCAAAGCATAAAAACAACGGGCTACTTTCTTCGTATTTTCAGTCACCGGCTCCTTCAAGTTACCACCCGCAGGAGATACCGTACCGATAAACGTAATAGAACCCGTTTCGTCATTACTTAGTTTTACATATCCCGCACGACCGTAGAAGTTGGAGATAATAGCCGAAATATCCATCGGGAAAGCATCCGGCCCAGGCAATTCTTCCATACGGTTGGACATCTCACGCAAAGCCTGTGCCCAACGGGAAGTAGAATCTGCCATCAACAAGACTTTCAATCCCATGGAACGGTAATATTCCGCCAGTGTCATTGCTGTATATACAGATGCTTCACGGGCAGCTACCGGCATGTTGGAAGTATTCGCAATGATGATAGTACGTTCCATCAATTTACGTCCCGTATGCGGGTCTACCAGTTCGGGGAACTCGGTAAAGATTTCCACCACCTCATTGGCACGTTCACCACAAGCCGCAATGATAACGATATCCGCTTCCGCCTGTTTAGAGATAGCGTGCTGAAGCACTGTTTTACCAGTACCGAACGGACCGGGGATAAATCCCGTACCACCTTCCACAATCGGATTCAGCGTATCAATCACACGTACACCAGTCTCCAATAATTTGAAAGGACGCGGTTTCTCCTTATAATTCGTCATCGCACGTTTCACGGGCCATCTCTGAATCATAGTCACAGGAATATCATTTCCTTCTTCGTCTGTCAGGATGGCAATTGTATCTTCTATCTTATAATCACCTTCCGGCATGATTGTTTTTACGGTAGCCGTTCCTTTCATAGTGAACGGGGCCATAATTTTCAGCGGCTGGAAGTTTTCATCCACCTGTCCCAACCATGCAGAAGCCTGCACTTTGTCACCTACATTCGCTAAGGGTACGAAGTGCCATACACGTTCTTTATCCAACGGATATGTATATTGTCCTCTTTTCAAGAAAACTCCATCCATCTTGTCGAGGTCATTTTGCAGACCATCATAGTTTTTCGATAGCATACCCGGGCCTAATGTCACCTCAAGCATGTGTCCTGTAAATTCGGCTTCGGCGCCCACTTTCAGTCCACGTGTGCTTTCAAACACCTGGACATATACATGTGAACCTACAACCTTAATCACCTCCGCCATCAACTTATCACCACCGGTCGAGATATAACAAATCTCATTCTGAGCTACCGGTCCGTCAACGACGAGGGTCACCATGTTGGCAATAACGCCACTAACAGTTCCTTTTGTTGCCATATATTTTTTTTATTTTATTATCTGAATTCTGCAGGAATCTGCACTTCGTTCTTCAGCGATTCGATAATGCTTCTGAACAACTGATTACCTCTTTCCTTATCCAGTGAAATCCACCGTTCAATCATTTCCAGCTTCAGCAGGAAAGCGAAAATACGTTCGATAGTGAAATAGTCGAAGAAAATAGCATCCTCCATCCAATTCCACCGCAAAGCATCCAACTTCTTCTCACGCTCCACCAGTTCTGTAATCTCACTGATTTTCACTAACGATTCAAACACATCCACCTCACCGGACAATCCGAAATCGCGGGCACTCGATGTACGCAATGCTTCGCATACTTCCGTATTTCCCACAACGTTGGAAGCAATATCCCATTTGAATTTACGGCTAGTAAATGCAACAAGAATATTATTGATGTTCAGGTTGAATTCAAACCAGGCAGAAACGAACTTATTCCCACAGTTCATCGCATACTCATAATATAGAGCAGCCAGATGATCCTCGTGTAAAACCGTACTTTCAGCCGGAGTATTCAGATAATCAGTAATAAAAGTGGATAGATAGACCGGAAATTCTTTAGGACTGATTTCTCCGCCTTCTCTCAGAATAGAAATATATTCAGAGAGTTCGTCAGCAGAGTAGTTTCCCCGTTTGTCGATTTCCGCTTCTTTATCTTTGAGAAGTTTCAGCACATTTGCATTATCAAACTTCAGATAAAACAAGTCAATCAACTTCTGGTCTGAAGCAGACAATCCATCGTAGATTTCAGTTTTAAAATCGGCTACTGTATAGCTCAGTTTGCTGTCTTCCAGCGAAAGTTCCGGCAAACCTGCTACCAAGTAATAGTACTTACTACTCATAGTCGCTTCTTTTAAAATAGCATTTCTACTAATTGAGGACGCAAGAACGCTTTGAAGTAATTCATGAATTCTTCTTCTCCGAAGTTCACCTTATACGAACCGTCCGCCGGAGAAACAGTGAACAGAGTTTTGATACCATTTACTTGCTGAATGGTCACCCCCTTGTCTAATAAAGCTTTTGCATGAGCTGCAAAATACTTTTTCAGTGATTCCGCATCGGCTGTTGAGATGACGATAGGTTCATCTATGCTCCATTTGGATGCCAATGCTACGATAAACGCATTCAGGTAATCTTTATCCTGAGCGAAATCTTTCACGGAAGCGGTTATCAACTTATCAGTTACCATTGTAGCGATTTCTGATTTGAGCGCATTCACAGCCTGACCGGCGAATAGTTTTAACTCTGATTTAGTATTTTCTGCTAACTCATCAGCAGATTTACGAGAGGAGTTTACAATTGATTCTGCCTCTTTTCGGGCATCCTCAATGATTTTCTTAGCTTCTTCCTGAGCATTCGCGATAAGTCTCTGCGCTTCCTCGTTTCCTTTTTCCACGCCTTCACGATAAATCTTATCGGTCAACTCTTGAATTTTGTTTTCCATATTAACAGGAGTATTTAGTATTATTACTATATTAACTATGTGTCCTTTGTCAGATTCTCGCCAAATTTACAAAAATCAATTTGATAAAAAAGAGAAAGAAGAAAAGAAAAAGATTTGTTTGCAAAAAAATCACAGTCCTACACCTATTTTATTCCGCTTTTTCCCCTTTTTTATTACTAAATGACACATTTACCGAATCTTTCAAGCCGGTAAACAAATATAAGGAATCTAAAAGACATTTGGAAATATGTATATACTTAAAACGACAAACAGGATACTAATACAAGATTAAATAACAAAAGCTATCGGTATTTCACCAAATTCATAGAAAACTAAAACTTCGGGGAGATCTATTCGACAATGACTTACCGGAAGACTGAAGATTGATAATTTTCGCAAAGTACCAAATGACAGAAGCCCCTTGACTCAAAATGAATCAAGGGGCTTCTTAAAAAACGGCGGCTACCTACTCTCCCACTGTTACGCAGTACCATCGGCGTGACGAGGCTTAACTTCTCTGTTCGGAATGG